>OGYQ01000500.1_pt1 | contig 40291 bp, 38 predicted proteins | sample 1576641 | NCBI WGS metagenome assembly OGYQ01 (sample SAMEA3541476, study PRJEB24748) | human gut metagenome | biome: human gut; feature: human-associated habitat; material: faeces | place: China | collected 2012 | reverse complement strand
GTGATCGCTTCGACCATTTTTTTCTTATCGCTTGCCATGTCTACTCCTTCACATCATACGGCGTGAACCTTACAGCCGCTCCTCCAGATAATTGACCACATCACCGACGGTGTGGAAGGTCTCGATGTCTTCATCGGGGATCTCCACGCCGAACTCGTCGGACAGGGTGGTGATCATATCAATAACATCCAGGCTGTCAGCGCCGAAATCGTTGACGATATCGCTGTCAGGGGTGATTTTCTCGGGGTCAACTTCCAGCTGATCAGCCAGGTAATCGCGGATACGCGCAAAAACTTCGGAATCCATAATTTAACTCCTTCTGCAAACAAATATTCATTAAATATATAGCGTATCTGCCGAAGGATGTCAAGGGGGGCCGGGAAAAATGGGCGTCCCGCCGCCGAGTGTTGAAATCCTCTTCTGCCGCATACCTTGATCGGGGGAGTGTGATGGCATGAAACTGGAATTTACCAAAATGCAGGGGGCAGGCAACGACTACATTTACCTGGACTGCCGGCACGGTGGTTTGCCGCCAGAGGCAGGGCAACTTGCGGCCCGGCTTTCCCGGCGGAGATTCTCCGTGGGGTCGGATGGATTGATCTGCATTGCGCCGCCGTTGCTGGCTGATGCCGATGCCACGATGGTGATGTTCAATGCCGACGGCAGTGAAGGGATCATGTGCGGCAATGGTGTTCGCTGTGTGGCGGAGTATCTTTATACCCACGGCGTGGAGAAAGACCTCATCGAACTGGATACCCGGCAGGCCGGGCGCAAAACTCTCTACCGGGTAGGAACACATCAATGGCGGGCAGGCATGGGACGGTTTTCCACCCGGGCCGAAGATCTGCCGGCAGTGGGGCTGGGCGCAGGTCCGCTGCTGGAAGTGCCGCTGGTGGCGGCGGGCCGCCCCTGGCAGGTCAGCTGCATCAGCATGGGCAATCCGCACTGCGTGGTGACCTGCCGGGAAGCGCCGCCCGTGGGGGAAGCACTGGCTTTGCGGGGCGCGGCTCTGTCGCAGCATCCGGCCTTTCCCCGGGGGACCAATGTGGAATTTGTCCGCGTTGACAGTCCTTCCGAACTGACAGTCACTGTGTGGGAGCGGGGGAGCGGGGCCACGCTGGCCTGCGGCACAGGTGCCTGTGCGGCGGTGGCGGCACAGGTCCTGACCGGGCGCTGCCCCCGGGAAAAAACGGTGGAAGTTTCGCTGCCCGGCGGCCGGTTGGGGGTACAGGTCCTGGCTGACGATACGGTCCTGCTGACCGGTCCGGCAGAAACGGTGTTTTCCGGAACGATTGTGCTTTGAGGCGGCTTCTTTACACAGGCAAGTGGGACTGCTATAATGGGGATAACCCTTTTATCAATAGGAAGGAAGTTTCTAGTATGTTGCGTCAAAAATTGCGGACGGCTTTGTTGATTCCGGGAGAAAAGAAAAGCGACCGCTTCTTCCGGCTCTTTCCGTGGATTTTTCTGATTGCGGCCTATTGCATCACGATGCTGGTGCTCTGCCTGCATGGCCGTGCCTACATCGACAGTGATATGGCCAGTGAGATGATCCTGTCGGACATTCTGAACAAAGAGGGCGGTTTGCTCACCACACAATGGTGGTACTCTACAGAGTTGCAGGTCTTTTGTCTGCAAATCTTTTATCGTATAGGTTTGCTGATATTCCCGCACCATTGGTATGCTGCGCGAATGTTGGGGCAGGCGTTGTTTATGCTTGCGCTGATTCTTTCGTATCTGTATATGGCACGCGGCTTGGGGCTGCGAAACAGTGGTGTATGGGGGGCAGCAGCGTTAGCCTGCCCATTTGGTGCATGGTATCTTTGGTATGGCCCTTTTGGTGGATATTATCTGCCCTATATGATTTTGCTGCTGCTGGGATTTGGCGTGATGCTTCGACTGATGAAACCGGCAGGAAAGCGCCGCCGTATTGCCCAGTGGCTGTTCTTGCTGGCAACAAGCGCAGCTTCCGGTTTGAACGGCCTGAAAGGATTGATGGGATTTTTTGTCCCTATGATGCTGGCTGCTCTGGTGGTATTGGGGTTGCAATGGCATACTTCTCCGGAACGTTGCCCCGACAAAGAAAAGCGTCTGACCGTTGCGGCTGTTTTGGCGTTGCTGGTTGCAGGTGGAGCCTATGCGTTCAACAGTGTGTATTTGACGGCGACGCATACTTATGCAAGTTATAATGACCGGCTGTGGAATACGCTTGATTTTGCTACCCTGGCGAACAAATGGATGGATTTTCTGTCGCTGTTTGGGTATCCGGTAGATTCTTTCCTGAAGGGGGAAGTGAAGCTCTTCTCCCTGGAAGGTATCTTGTCGGCTTTCAGCGTGTTGATCGCAGGTGCAATTGTATTTTCGTTGGTGCGGCTTTTGTTCCGATGGAAGGAACTGGACTCCGTTCAACGGGTGGCCCCGCTGTTGCTGACCTCGGTTTGCGTGGTCCAGGGCGTGGTTTTTGCCTGCACAGGGGATGTGCAGTCTGCCAATGCTTCGTACTGGCTTACCTCGATGCCGCTGGTGTTCCCGGTTTTGCAACTGGAAGGGGAAACAGAGCACTTCCGGGTGCGCTTTACCAGGCGAATGGCGGCAATTGCTTTTTGTGTTTGCTTCGTGGCCACCAGCATATCTTCTACGCGGCAGTTTTTCCAACAGGGCTACCGCGTGAATCCCCATCTGGAAGAAGTCTGCGACTGGCTGCAGGAACAGGGGTACACCCAGGGTTATGCTACTTTCTGGAATGGCAATGTGCTGACCGAATGGTCTGACGGGCAGATAGAAATGTGGGTGGCCAACGATTTCAATACGATGCAACCGTACCAGTGGCTGCAAAAAACCAGTCATGCTCAACCGCCGGAGGGAAAGATTTTCCTGCTTACAACCAGAGATGAACTGGGAACGATGGGCCTGTCGAATTTGTATTGGTGGTCTACGGTCGTGTATGAAGATGATGAACAGCAGATCACCGACCGGACCAAACGATATGTTGTCATGGAGTATTCCAGCTATGACGACATGATGGCCGCCATTGCCGGGGCGCAGTCCTGGGCGGCGGAAGGGAAAGTCTGACGGAGCGAATCTTCCCTTGCACCCTTGGCAAAATTGTGGTAAATTAATTCTAATTGGATAAGTATACATACGAGGGGGATTCTCATGCAACTCAATCCACATTATGCAGAACTGAATGAAAGCTACCTGTTCAGCACCATCGCCCATAAAATCACCGAATATCAGAAGGCCCATCCGGATGCGGATGTTATTCGTCTGGGCATCGGTGATGTAACGCTGCCGCTGGCCAAGCCGGTGGTGGAAGCGCTCCACAAGGCTGTGGAGGAGATGGGCCATAAGGAAACCTTCCGCGGGTACGGTCCCGAACAGGGATATGATTTCCTGCGCGAAGCCATCCGCCGGTATTATGGGGATCGCGGCGTGGCGCTGGAACTGGGCGAAATTTTTGTTTCGGACGGTGCCAAGAGCGATCTGGGCAACCTGCTGGATCTGTTCTCTGTCAACAACACGGTGCTGGTGCCCGACCCGGTTTATCCGGTGTACGTGGACGACAACATGATGGCGGGACGTACCATCCGGTACATGGCGGCCAATGCCGAAAACAACTTCCTTCCCATGCCGGACGATGCCACCGATGCAGACATCGTCTATCTGTGCAGTCCCAACAACCCCACCGGTGCGGCGTACACGAAAGCACAGCTGGCTGAGTGGGTGAAGTGGGCCAAGGCACATCACGCCGTCATCCTGTACGATGCCGCGTATGAGTGTTTCGTCAGCGAGGAGGGCTGTGCCCGCAGCATTTACGAAGTTGAGGGCGCTAAGGAAGTGGCCGTGGAAGTGTGCAGCTTCTCCAAGATCGCCGGCTTCACCGGTACCCGTTGCGGTTATACCGTAGTTCCCTTTGCCATCGAATCGGAAGGCCAGAGCCTGAACAAGATGTGGCTGCGCCGCCAGACCACCAAGTTCAACGGCGTGCCCTACATTGTGCAGCGCGGCGCCGAGGCGGTCTTTACCGAGGAAGGCATGAAGGAAATCCAGCAGAATCTGGATTATTACCGTAAGAATGCAGCGGTCATCGGGGCCGCGCTGGACGAAGCAGGCGTGTGGTACTGCGGTGGCAAAAACAGCCCCTATGTCTGGATGCGTTGCCCGGGCGGCATGGGCAGCTGGGAGTTCTTTGATTGGCTGCTGGATACCGCCCACATCGTGGGCACGCCCGGTGAGGGCTTTGGCCCCTGCGGCAAAGGTTACTTCCGCCTGACGGCGTTCGGGGATGCCGAGCGTACCAAGGAAGCTGCGGAACGCCTGAAAGCGGCCCTGGCAAAGCTGTGAATCCAAGAGGAGGGATTGTCATGAAACCGAATGAAGAGATTATGAATTTTCTGAAGGAAAATCCCACGTTCTATCTGGCCACGGTGGACGGGTATCTGCCCCGCGTGCGTCCGCTGGGATTTGCCATGTGGTATAACGGCCACCTGTGCCTGGCCATCGGCAAGCATAAGGCAGCCTACAAACAGCTGCTGGACAATACCAACCTCGAAATCTGTGCAGCCAATGATCGCGGTGAGTGGCTGCGGGTGCAGGGCACTGCCAACTTTGACAACACGCCCGAAGCGCAGGAAGCTGCGTTCCAGGTGATGCCGCAGCTGCAGGACCTGTACAACGAGGAAACCGGTAACAAACTGGGGATCGTGTACATGGATCATCTGTCTGCAAAACTGTTCTCCATGTCGGGAACGGTCAAGGACATTATGAATTATTGAGTTTCCATACATGGGCGGGCCCCGCAGGGGCCCGCTTTGTTGGTTTTCGGCATACAACAAAACACCGCCCCGCGCAACCTTGCGCAGGGCGGTGCTGTGTATAGCGTAAAAATCAGTGCTGGGGATTCAGGATGGTGCGCCAGTCCAAATCGCCGTGTTCCAGGCCGTGAATGAGCACTTCGGCGGTGGCAATGTTGGTGGCCACCGGGATGTTATGTACATCGCAGATGCGCAGCAGATTCATCTCGTTAGGCTCACTGGGCTTGGCGCTGATAGGGTCGCGGAAAAACAGCAGCATATCCACTTCGTCACAGGCGATGCGGGCCATGATCTGCTGGTCGCCGCCATGACCGCCAGGCAGAAATTTCTGCACAGTCAAGCCGGTATTTTCTTCCACAAGGCGTCCGGTAGTACCGGTGGCGATCAACTGGTGTTGCGACAAAATATGCCGATAGGCAGTGCAGAATTGCACGATCAGCTCCTTCTTGGAGTCGTGTGCCACCAAGGCGATTATCATAACGCTACACCATCCTTCACAAACATTAAAAGGTAAGCGGAACACGCTGTCCGCACAGACGTTTTGCCATAGCCTGCCCGGCTACCACCGCAGGATCACCGGGGGCGGGAATCGTGCCCTGGGCACCGGCCTGCTGCAGTTCCCGGCTTTCGGGAATTACCGCCAGCAGCTGGGCGCCCACGGTATCAATACACTCATCCAGATCAAATACCGCCGCCCGATTGCCGAAACTTTCCCGTGTGACGCGGTTCATCACCAGCCGCACGGTGCTCTGGGGGCGTCCGCCGGTCAGGATGCGGTCGGCTACGATTTTGCCATCCCGCAGGGCCACCGGGTCCGGCGTCAGTACCAGCAGGGCCTTGTCCGCCACGGAAACCGCCGCGGTAAAGGGGGCTCCCATCCCGGCGGCAGTATCCAGCAGGACAAAATCAAAATACGGACGTACGGCCATCAGCAGCCGCCCCAGGGGAGCGGATTCCACTTCGCCGCCTTCGTACGGGGCGCTGATGACCGAAAGTCCGGGATACAGCGGACTGGGTACGATGGCCTTGCCGGCTTCGCACCGTCCGCAGAGAACATCTTCAATATCATAGACCGTGCGGCCATACACACCGGCGATAATATCGACGCTGCGCAGACCGGAATCCAGTTCCACCAGCAGAACCTTGCGGCCCAGCCGGGCCAGCGATGCGCCCAGCAGCACCGAAACGGTGCTTTTGCCGGTACCGCCTTTGCCGGAACAGAGCATGATACATTGTGCGTTCAAGGGCGTGCCTCCTGTATTTGAGGCCGCACAAAACCGCGACACTCTCTCATTGATATTCTAGCACACTTTGCCCTTGCCGACAACTGGCTTTTTGATTAAAAAAGATTGCGCGTTTTTGAACGTTTTAACAACTTACTGTTTAGAATCCTGTGCAAAAATCCAAAAGGTATGCACATTTGATGCTGTATTATCCGAACCAGGCATCCAGTACCGCACGCAGAACCGGCGTGGCGTTGGAACCACCGCCGCCATACTCCAGCACCACCGCTACCGCGATCTGCGGATCGTCGGCGGGAGCATAGCCAATGAGTACCGAGTTCACATAGTGGGTGCCGTTGGGCAGAGTCTGGGCCAGCTGCGGGCTGCCGGTTTTGGCCGCGCAGACTACCGGGGCTTCCCGCAGGTACCGGTTGGTCTGGGCCATCCGTTTCATGCCGTCACGGATGGGGCCAAATACCGTTTCGCCCCCGGGCACCGTGGTAAACTGTGGTTCATACTCCCAGACTGTTTCCCCGGTGGCGGTGCTCACCGCGTGATCGGCAAAATGCAGGGTGGGGCGCTGCCCGTAGTTGGCCAGCGTGGCGGCATATACTGCCAGCTGGGCAGGTGTTACCGCCGTGTTGCCCTGCCCAATGGCGGCCATCAGCGTAAGGCCTGCCTGATAGTTGTCATCCTCGGACCAGGTCAGCTGACCTTCCGCTTCGCTGACCTCGGCGCCGGTGGGACTGGCCAGACCCAACTGCCGGGCCATGGCGCTGAAGGTATCCACCCCCAGCCGACGGCCGACGTCATAGAAAAAGATGTTGCAGCTTTGTTCCAGCGCCGTACGCATATCGACCGGGCCGGAATGGCCGTATTGCAGGCAGCCGGGCTGGTAGCCGCTGTAATAGAGATACCGCCCGGTGCAGTTTACGGTGGCGTTGGGGTCAATGCCTGCCGTCAGAGCTGCCGCAGCCACTGCCGGTTTGAAAGCCGACCCCGGCGCGTACAGACCCTGGAAAGCCCGGTCCAGCAACGGGGCACCGGTATCGGCGGACAACGCTGCGTAGTCGGTGCGGTAGGCGTTCAGGTCATACCCCGGCCAGTTGGCCGCTGCCAGAATGCCGCCGGTCTTCACATCCACCACCACGGCGGCCCCGGCCCGTGCCTCCCGACCGCCGCCCACGGCAGCGGTGGCTTGTAAAGTTTCAATGCGCTCCCTCAGCGCCTGCTGCAAAGCCAATTGCAGGCTGGCGTCCAGGGTCAGCACCAGGGTGGAACCCGGGGTAGCAGTGCTTTTTTGAACCGTGGTGCGCACGGCACCGTCCAGGCCGGTGTTGATCAGCAGCTGGCCGTCCTGCCCGCGCAGCAGGTCATCGTAGGCCGCTTCCAATCCGCTTTGGCCGATGATGCTGTCCATAGCCAAGCCTTTTTCCTGGGCCGCGGGCCACTGTTCGGCGGTGATGGGGCCTGTAAAGCCCAGCACGTGGGGCAGCAGTGTGCCATCGGGCCAGGTGCGCTCCCCCCGGGCAGCCAGCCGCACGGCACCGCTCTGGACAAGCCCGCTGCGATAGATCGCTGTCATGGTGGCGCTGTCCAGCGATTCCAGAACCAGCAGTTCCCCCGCCGAAACGGCAGAACAAAAGGCGGCAAGTTGTGTTTCCACATCCTTGCCGCCTGTAAGGGCCTGCACCGTTTGCACGGTTTGCTGTAAATCGGTGCCCGGGGGAGCCGGTACCCGCAGATATAAGTCATATACGGTGGTGTCCCGCGCCAGAATCGTACCGTTCCGGTCGGTGATGGCGCCCCGTGCCGCGTGCTGTTCCACCGTGTAGCTGGCGGAACTGGCTTCGGCTACTTTCTCCGCATAGTGATCGGCCATGGCAAACTGCATCCAGGCCAGCCGCGCGAAGAAAGCCAGAAAAACCACGCAGCAGAGCACCAGCAAGGCGGCAACCCGCCCGCGTCCCTGGGAACGGTCCGATTTTCGCCTGGGCATGACCCAACACCTCCCATTTTTCGTTTCTTTCTTTAGTATAGGCGATTTTTGTCGAAATGGCAATCATTCATTCAATTTTTACAAAAAACACTGTGCTGTTCAGGTCGGCGGTGTCGGTCAAAGGCGCCCGGGCGGTCAGGCCGTCGCTGTCCGGCTGCGGGGCGGCGGCCAACTCGCCCAGCCATTCACCCCCCGGCGTTGTCACAACGCTGCCCGCCGTCAGGCCGCAGTCGGCAGGCAGACCTGCCAGAAACCAGCCGTTCTTCCGTTCCAACAGTCCGGCTGCGCTGCCGCTCAGTCCCGCACAGGGGGCGTTTTCGGTACCGGCAAAGGCAAATTCGCAGGTGCCGTCTGCACGGTTTTCTACCACCTGACCGGCGTACCGTCCCTGGGGGTCCAGTACAGCAGCCCCCACGGCAGCGGTACAGGCCAGTGTGGCGCCTTCGCTTCGGCGCGCTGTCACCCGGGCCGGCTGCCAGTTCCCCTCTGTGCGTGCGCAGCCCAACAGGCTGCGCAGCGCTTCATTTTCGGCTTGTGCTTCCTCGGCCAATGCCAGACGGCTGTGCAACCGGGCGTTCTGCTGCTGCAGCGCTGCCAGTTCCTCAGTGTAGTGGGGGCGGACCCAGTTGCCCACGGCACCCATGCAGCGGTCCAGTCCGGCGGGCAGCAGTGCCGCCCCATAGGGCGCACTCACGACCAGCCCCACAACCAACAGAACCGCTGCCGCTATCCAGATTCGTTTCTTTCGCCGCCGCGGACGCGCCAACTCCAGACCGCCGTGCATACGCATCACCCCCGTCTACAATATGCCTTGCGGGAAAGCGGTATACTTTGCTATAATACCCCACAGGAGGGAATTTTCATGAAATACAAGCTGTTGCTTTTGGATATAGACGGAACGCTGCGCCCGGATAGCTGTGAGCGTGTTCCGCGGGAAAATGCCGATGCAGTCAATGCCGTACAGCGGCTGGGCGTCAAGATTGCCATTGCCACCGGACGGGGGCGCACCGGGGTGGGCAAGGGATTGCTGCGGTCCATCCGCCCCGATTACTGGGTCTGTGCGGGCGGCGCACAGCTGATGGACGGCAAGGGCAATGACCTGGTGCTGCATCGGATGACCAGCGAGGAAATGTATGCGCTGGTGGACTTTTTTGAGGATTACGAACTGCCGCTGCGGTTCACCTTCCACGATGCAAATTACGCCTATATTGGCTACGAGGAGTTTGCCGCGCGGGAAAAAGCCAAAAATCTGCACAATAATATTGTGGACGGGGAAGACCAGGATCATCACCTGGTGGAGATGCCTTTTGGAGCTTTCGGATTTCTGCCACGGGAACGTGCCGCCCAGTTCCAGGAAAAATACGGGTATCTGGGATTGCAGTTCCTGTATTCCTATGTCGGTACCGATGGCTGCGATATTTCTCAGGCCGGCGTGGACAAAGGCCGGGGCCTGTGTGAACTGGCCCGGTTGGCGGGTCTTACGCCGGAAGAATGCGTGGCCGTCGGCGACGGCGACAACGATGTGAGTATGCTGCAGGCTGCCGGGTTGGGCATTGCCATGGGCAACGGCAGCGAGGCAGTCAAGGCGGTGGCAGACCGTGTGGGACCGGACGCCGAGCCCTGGGGTGTGGCGGATCTCTGCCGCAGCCTGTGGCCGGAGGCGTTCTGAGATGGCTTCCGCCAAAGCAGAGTATACCCATGTGGGGCCGGGGCTGCCGCCGCTGCATGGGGCCAGGGCTGCGGTACTGATCCTGGGCAGCTTTCCCAGTCCCAAAAGCCGGGAGCAGGGATTTTTCTACGGTCATCCCCAGAACCGGTTCTGGCCGCTGATGGCCTCTCTCACCGGGGAACCGGTGCCGGACTGGGCGGACATCGAAGCCAAAAAGCGCATCATCCTGGACCATGGACTGGCCGTCTGGGATACCATCGGTGCCTGCGACATCCGCGGCGCATCGGATGCGTCCATCCGCAATGTGGAGCCCAACGATGTAGCGGCACTGATCCGCCACCTGGGCGTGCAGGCGGTGTTCTGCAACGGGGCGGCTTCGGGGCGGGTGTATGCCCGCTATGCCCAGCCTATGACCGGGCTGCCCGCTGCGGTTTTGCCCAGTACCAGCCCTGCCAACGCGGCCTGGTCCATGGAAAAGCTGCAGGCTGCCTGGGGCGCCGCGTTCGCACCTTTTTTACATTCGGACGGTTGAAACCACCCCACTTTTGTTTTATAATGAATCTTACTATTCATCGGGAGGACACACCATGAGCAAATGGGAAGAAAAACAGGTCCGGCCGGTGCTGCCGTTGTATCTGGCGGCACTTGCCTGGCCGGTGGCATCGCTGGTGTTTCCGCCGTATACACTGCCGAATCTTGCCATTGTAGCGGTGTGCAGCGTGGTGGTGTACGGTGTGGCCCGGCACTTCTGCCCCATGCGGGTGGTGCGCACACTGGTACCCTATGCCACCGGCAGCGAGGAAGTGGACGCGATGCTCAACGGCATCACCGCCAATCTGGACGCACTGCACGGGCTGAATGACGCCATTCCCGATGCACAGCTTTCCCGGGCCATGGAACGCATGGAAAAAGCCGGCCGCAGCATTGTGGCTGTGGTGGAAGGTGCCCCGGACAAGGCGCGGCAGATCGAGCGCTTCGCGCGGTATTACCTGCCGGAGGTCGTCAAGCTCATGAGTGCTTACGCCAATCTGGAGAAAAACGGCGTCCGGGGCGAAAATGCGGAGCAAATCGTCACGGAACTGCGCCGTAACGCCGAAACAACGGCCGCAGCCTTTGAAAACCAGCTGGATGCCCTGTACAGTGCGGAAGCACTGGATATTTCCACGGATATTGAGGTGCTGGACAGCATTCTGAAGAGCCAGAACCTGACAAAATAAAAGATGAGATGAGAAAGGAAGGACCCCCCATGGCTGACCTGAACAAGGAATTGGATCTGAACGTGCCCGCCGCCCCGACGCTGACTTTTGACGCGGCGCCTGCGCCGAGTCTGACGCTGGACCCCGCTGCCGACGAAAAAGTGGTGGAAGAAGCCAAGAAAGCGGAACCCGTCAAGGTGGAGGATACCCCCCTGAGCCCCGAAGAACAGAAGATGGTGGACGATTTTGCCGAGAAAATCGACATCACCAACTCCCAGATGGTGCTGCAGTACGGCGCTGCAAGCCAGAAAAAACTCAGCGATTTTTCCGAAACGGCGCTTTCCCGGGTCAAGACCAAGGATATGGGCGAAACCGGCGATCTGATCACCGGTCTGATTGCCGAACTGCAGGGATTTGATGCCAACGCCGAGCAGCCCAAGGGCATTTTCGGATTCTTCAAAAAAGCAAGCAATAACATTGAGCAGCTCAAGACCCGGTACGAAAGTGCCGATAAAAACGTGGAGCGCATCCGTGCCCAGCTGGAAGACCACCAGGTCACCCTGATGAAGGACATCACCATGCTGGATAAGATGTACCAGCTGAATCTGGTCTACTTCAAGGAACTGACGATGTATATTCTGGCGGGCAAGAAAAAACTGGCCGCCGTACGCGCCGGGGAACTGAAGGCCGCCCAGGAGAAAGCCCAGCGCACCCAGCTGCCGGAGGACGCCCAGGCGGCCCGGGATCTGGCCGATCTCTGCGATCGCTTTGAAAAGAAACTCTATGATCTGGAACTGACCCGCAATGTTTCCATCCAGATGGGTCCGCAGATCCGCCTGATCCAGTCCAACGACACCATGATGGCGGAAAAGATCCAGACCACCATCGTGAATACCATTCCGCTGTGGAAAAACCAGATGGTGCTGGCCCTGGGCATTGCCCACAGCCAGGAAGCCATGAAGGCCGAGCGCGCCGTTACCGACGCCACCAACGAACTGCTCAAGCGCAACGCAGCCACCCTCAAACAGGGCACCATCGATATTGCCAAGGAATCCGAGCGCGGCATTGTGGATATCGAAACGCTGCAGCAGACCAACAAGCAGCTGATCGAAACGCTGGATGAGCTGAACAAGATCCGCGCCGACGGCAAGGCCAAGCGCGCCACGGCCGAGCAGGAACTGGGCCGCATCGAAGGCGAACTGCGCGCCAAACTGCTGGAGATCAACAACTGACCGCCTGAGCGGCACTTTGCAACAGAGGAGCAGCTATGCAACTCGAACAACAGGAAACTTTTGTCATCCACGGCCCGCAGCTGGAGGTGTTCGGCGAACTGGAAACCAGACTTCCGCCGCCCGCCAAAAAGCGGCCGGTGGCGGCGTTGGTGCTGGTCGTGCTGGCACTGGTGTCGGTGTTCGGCATCGGTGGTGCACGCCTGAAGGGCGTGCGCAGCAGCACAGCGCAGATATACAGCGCGCAGCAGGATGAGTACGGCCACAGCATCCAGGGGGATTTTGCGGCCCAGACAGATGCCGCCGCCAGCCTGATCCGGGTGGCGGGGAACGTGCTGGGCGAGCAGGACGCCGATGTCCTGAATGCTCAGGCGGCGCTGGATGCCTGGAATGCCCAGGCATCTGCGGACCAGCCTGCCGTGCAGTATCAGCTGAACACAACGCTTTCGGGCGCGGTGGATATTCTGTATACCGCGGCGGCTGACAGCGCCGACAGCAAGACCAAAGGCCAGCTGGATGACTTGTACGATAGCTTCACCTCGGCCCAAGCGACCATCCAGCGGGCAGCGGCCGACTACAATACCCGGGCCGAGTCTTACAACAAAACGGCCGCGGCCTTCCCAGCGAATGTCCTGGCGGGGCTGTGGGATGCAGGCCCCCTGCAGACCTTCGCACCCGCCGATTTTGCAACGGATACGACAGGAAAGTAAATGATGAAACAGGAAATGAAGAAACTGCTTCGCCGCACATTGGCGGCTGCTGCGGCGCTGTGCCTGCTGACGGCAGGGGCAACAACGGCGCTGGCGGCACCGGAACTGAACCCATATACCGCAGTGAATGATTATGCCAATATCCTCTCTTCGCCAACTGAAAATTATGTAGAGGATATATCGGAAGCGCTGCAGGATACATGCGGTGCGCAGATCGGTGTATACACCACCGAGTATATCGGAAATTCCACCATGGAAGGCTACGCCTACGATGTGCTCAACACCTGGGGTCTGGGTTCTGCCGATAAGGACAACGGTGTGCTCCTGCTGTTGGTACCGGGGGAGGATGATTATTATGTCACCCGCGGCACAGGGTTGGAAACTCAACTTACCATCAGTAAGCTGGGTACTATCCTGGATGAGGACCTGGAACCGAGTTGGGTTGAACAGGATTACAACACTGGAACACAAAAAACAGTACGAGCTATCGCTGAAGAACTTTGCAGCATCTACGGGATTCCGCTCTCGACGCTGGACAATGCAGCTCAGATGCCTTCTCCTCCAGAAAATCAGGGCATGAGCCCCGTGACGGTAGTTCTGATTCTTTTTGCGGTGTTCCTTGTGATCGCACTGCTGGTCAGCTTTACCCGTCCCCGTGGCCCGCGCCCGCCTCGTGGCGGTGGTGGCGGATTCGGCAGCGGGCTGTTCTGGTATAGCCTGGGCCGGGCTTCCCGCCCGCGCTATCCCCGGCGTCCGCCGCCTCCGCCGCCCGGCTTCGGCCCGGGACCCGGCGGCTACGGTGGTTACGGCGGGCCTCGTCCCGGTGGAGTGGGAAGATCCCGCCCCGGCGGGTTCGGCGGCCCCCGTCCCGGCGGTGGCTTTGGCGGTGCTCGCCCCGGCGGCGGATTCCGTCCGGGTGGCGGTTCCAGCCGCGGCGGCGGCGTGGGACGCCGTCACTGACAATTCCAAATTGATCCGGCGGCCCGCACTGTGCGGGCCGCTTTTTGTAAAGGGAGAAACGGTTATGTCCCAATTGGCTGTAATCACCGGTGCCAGCTCCGGTATCGGTGCAGAATTTGCGCGTCAGCTTTCGGCACAGGGGTATGCACTGCTGCTGGTGGCCCGGCGTGCCGAGCGGATGCAGGCCCTTGCCGCATCCCTGCCGACGCAGTGTGAGATTTTCCCGGCGGACCTCTCCAAAGCTGAAGAATGTGACCGCCTGATGCAGGCGCTGCAGTCCCGCAGGGTGGAACTCTTTATCAACAATGCCGGTTTCGGGGAATGCGGTGATTTTCTGGAAATCGGGCTGGACCGGGAATTGGATATGGTGGATGTAAATATCCGCGCCATGCATATTCTGACCAAACGCATGGCACAAAAAATGCAGCAGCAGGGTGGGGGTGCACTGCTCAACGTGGGTTCCAGTGCGGGCCTGCTGCCTGCAGGACCCTATATGGCGACCTATTATGCCACCAAGGCGTATGTGGTCAGCCTGAGCCGGGCGGTGGCAGCAGAACTGCGCGCTGCGGGCAGCCCCGTGTATGTGGGATGCCTTTGCCCGGGACCGGTCAACACGGAATTCAACGCTGTGGCCCATGTAAAATTTGCCTTGCCGGGTATTTCGGCCACGGATTGTGTGCGGTGCGCGCTGGCGGGAATCCGCCGCCGCAAAACCGTTATCGTACCGGGACGGATAATGGCAGCCGGTATGTCCTTGAGCCGCCTGGTACCGTGCGGAGCTTTGATTCGCATAACGGCCCGCCAGCAAAAACGAAAACTGGGCGGCTGAAAACCGCAACAGGCGTGGGAGCCGGTTCCGGCTCCCTTTTTGTGGTAAAATCTGCCTTGTGCACTGCGGGGGAAAATCTTGCGATTGCCCCCTGTTTTTATTGGCAGAATTGTGCTATAATCATACTGATTCCATGCATTTTTGCCTGGGGAGAAGGGAGGGGCGTCTATGCCGACCCCGCAACGACCCGGAACTGACCGTTCCCGTCAGTCCCGGATGCAAAATGAATATACCTGGCAGGGCGGATGGGCGCACCCCGAAGCGCCGCGTCCTTCCGGTGGACAACCGGGCGGCCGTGCGCCGCTTACACCGCAACAGCAGCGCGCCCTGGCCCGCCGTCGCCGGGAACGCCGCCGTCGTCGCCGCCGCACACTTGCCATCGGTACCGCTGGCGGGATTCTGGTGTTATCCGGTATCATCACCCTGTTGTTGCCCAAAAGTGTAACCCAGGGGGAAACTCCGGCGGAATCCACCGCCACCGGCAGTACCCAGCTGGTGGCACCGCTGCCCTATGGCGGTGCCGACCAGGGAACCACCGATGCCGCAACCCCGGCCATCAACTGGGGCACCGTCGGCCCTGTGCAGCAGACGGCGGAGGGAGGCTATACCTACACGGCAGTGCCGGCAGCCCCGGCTTCGCTGCCGGAATTCGGTCGGGTGGATACCTCCTGGTTTGCCGATGCAGCCTTCCTGGGAGATTCGCTGACTGCCGGTTTTTGCGAAAGCGAATACAACATCGATGTGGGTGGTGCGCTGATCTGCGGCTATGAGGGCATCAGCCCCAACTCCATCGTCAACCGGACCACCGTTACCAGTCCCGACCGCGGCGACGAAGTGGCGATGGATGTACTGACCAACGCACAGCCTGCCAAGCTGTATATCCTCATCGGCACCAACGCGCTGGTAACCACCGGCAACGACGAGAGCTTCCTGAAATACTATGGCCGTATGCTGGACGATCTGCGGGAAGCCCTGCCGAACACGACGTTTTATGTGCAGTCCATTCTGGCGGCCACACAGGAGAAAGTGGCGGACGATGCGCCCGGTCTGGCACCGGACCGTCTTGCCACGATCAATGCGGCGATCCAAAGCCTGTGTGCCGAGCGCGGCTGTTATTTCCTGGACCTCAACGCAGAATTCCGGGATGAGTCCGGGTATCTGCTCAGCGACTATGCACAGCCCGACGGCGTTCATCTGACGGTTTCGGGTTACAACAAATGGGTCAGTTACCTGTGCACCCATGTGCCGTATAACAAAAACAATCCCTATCAGGCCGGCAGCACCTATTATCTGAGTGATGACGTCAAACAGCTGCTGGCCGACATTCCCTGAACGAAAGAGGAGAGATCATGCCAAATCAGGAGGAAGAACCCCGCTATACCGACCCCAGCCATCCGTACAGCGGCAGCGGCAACCGCTACCAGAATCGCTACAACCGTAACGAGGAATACCACCGGGGCGATGGACCGTTCCAGTTCCCGTGGTGGGCCGTCATCATTGGGTTTGTGGTGTGGTGGCCGCTGGGCTTCATTTTTATGGCACTGAACGCTGCCATGCGCAAAGGGCGCCTGGGTGGTTTTGAACAGGCGGCCCGCAAGCGCACCCGGGATATTTCCTGGAATGTAGACCCGGTGTATGTCCGGCAGGGATCGGAACAACCAACCCAGGAAACGACCAAACAAAAAACAACCAAACGCCGGAGAAAGTCCAAGAGCAAAAACGACGGCGGTTCGGGACTGACCACAGGGCTGGTCATTGCCGGTGTGGCCCTGGCTGCGTTCGGCCTGATGGCATTGCCTGATGCCTTGTTTTGGCTGCCGGATGCCCTGCTGGAAGGCGGATATTACTGGGGCTGGCTGCTGGAAGAATCCATTCCGGTGCTTATGATGCTCACGGGCGGGATCGGCTGCCTGGCGGGGGCGCATATTGTGCGTACCAACCGCCGGATGCGCAAAAAGATCGACAATATCGTCGGAGATGCCAAGTACATGGCCATCGAGGATATTGCGGCCTCCGTGCCCTGCAGTTATGAAAAATGCTGCAAACATCTGGAAAACTGCATCGACAGCGGTGTTTTTGGCCCGGAAGCCTATCTGGATATGCGCCGCCGCTGCCTGGTGGTGGAAGGCAAGGCCCCGGACCCGCAGCCAGCACCGGCCCCCAAACCCGAAACGCCGGCCACGGAACAGGACCCCTACCAGAAGATCTTGCGGGAACTGCGCCGCGTCAATGACGCCATCCCCGACGAGGATATGAGCGACAAGATCAGCCGCCTGGAAGCGGTTTCGGCCAAGATTTTTGAACAGGCCAAATCCGATCCCGACAAATTGCCGCGGATGCGCAAGTTCATGGACTACTATCTGCCCACCTCGCTGAAACTGCTGCAGACCTATGCCGAACTGGATGCCCAGGGCGTGGAGGGGGAAAACATCACCGAATCCAAGCACCGCATCGAGCAGACGATGGACACCCTGGTTCATGCCTTTGAAACCCAGCTGGACCAGCTGTTCCAGGAGGACGCGATGGATGTGAGTGCCGACATTGATGTGATGGAAAATATGCTGCGTGCCGACGGACTCACCGGTGACACGCCGTTCAAACTGTAAAACAGGGGAGAGAACCGAACCCATGCAACGTCAACCTGAAGGCCAGCTGCGCACCAGCTGGGGCCACTTCAAAAAATACCGCCCGCTGATCCGGGAACTGGTCACCCGTGACCTCAAGGTCAAATACCGCCGCAGCTTTCTGGGCTATGTGTGGAGCATCCTCAATCCGCTGCTCATGATGCTGCTGCAGACGCTGGTCTTTTCGTATATGTTCCGCTTTGATATTCCCAACTATCCGCTGTACCTGATCTGCGGCAACACGCTGTTCAATTTCTTTAACGAAAGTACCAATATGGGTATGGGCAGCGTGCTGGGCAATTCTTCGCTGATCAAAAAAGTGTACGTGCCCAAGTTTATTTTTCCCATCAGCCGGGTGGTTTCCAGCTTTGTGAACCTGCTGTTCAGCCTGGCGGCCATCGTTCTGGTCATGCTGATCACCCGCTCGCCGCTGTATCCCACGCTGCTGCTGGTCTGGGCTCCGCTGCTGCTGCTCTTCCTGTTCTGCTGCGGCATGGCGCTGCTGCTGTCGGCCCTGGCAGTGTATTTCCGGGATCTGCAGTACCTCTACGGCATTGTGACCATGGCCTGGATGTACGCCACGCCGCTGTTCTACCCGCTGTCGCAGCTGCCCGGTTTTATGCAGCAGATCGTTAAATTGAACCCGCTGTATCACTACATCAACTGTATGCGCTGCCTGGTCATGTACGGCTTTGTGCCGGGGCCCAACACCTGGTTTGCCTGTGTGGCCTGCGCTGTGGTTATGGTGGTGCTGGGGCTGGCGGCGTTCCGCAAGCTGCAGCGCAACTTTATTCTGTATCTGTAAGGAGCCGCCCATTATGCCCATCATTCAGGTGCAAAATGTATCTATGCGCTTCAACCTGGCGCAGGAAAAAACCGAAACACTCAAGGAATACACCGTAAAGCTGCTCAAACACCAGCTTTTCTTCAATGAATTCTACGCTTTGCAGGATGTTTCTTTCTCCATCGAACAGGGCGAGTCCGTGGCCCTCATCGGCCGCAACGGCAGCGGCAAAAGTACCATGCTCAAGCTGATCGCGGGGGTTATGTATCCCACCCGCGGCAAGGTGCAGGTCAACGGCGAAATTGCCCCGCTGATCGAACTGGGCGCCGGGTTTGACCTGGAACTCACCGCCCGGGAGAATGTCTTCCTCAACGGTGCGGTGCTAGGTCACGACCGTGATTATATGGAAGAACACTTCAATAATATCATTGACTTTGCCGAACTCTGGGACTTTGTGGATGTGCCGGTGAAAAATTACTCCAGCGGCATGATCGCCCGTCTGGGCTTTTCCATTGCCACCGAGGTGGAGGCCGAGATCCTGGCCTGTGACGAGATCCTCTCGGTGGGCGATTTTATGTTCCAGCAGAAATGCCACCAACGGATGGAGAAGATGCTCTCCGGCGGGACGACCCTGCTCTTTGTCAGCCACGATATCAACCAGGTCAAGCAGCTGTGCAAGCGCGCCATCTGGATCGACCACGGACATCTGCGGGGGGACGGCCCGGCGGAGGAAGTCTGCGATGCCTATGTGGCGGCGATGCAGCGCGGCGAATAAGGAGCTCTATGACAAAGAACAAGATACTGAATCGAAAGCAAAACATACTGCGGGAGTGCCTTGTGGTGCTTTTGCTGGTGGCTGCTGTGGCGGTTTCGGAATATTACTGGTTTCAGCTCTGGCGGCTGGACTGGCACGCCCCGATGCTGTACGGCGGTGATGGAATCTATTGGGTCGGGCAGGTGCAGCGCAGCTATGGCGACCTGACCGGCTCGCTGGGGTGGCCTTTTTACCAGCCGCCCAATCCCTACGACCCCAACTACGATCTGATCTATGATCTGTTTGTTGCCTTTGTAGGGCTGTTTACCAAAGATACCGGCATCGTATTCAACCTCTATGTGCTGGTTATTCCCTTTGCCAACGCGCTGGCCGGCTACGCGGTATTCCGCATGGCGGGTATGCGCCGCTGGCTTTCTTTTGCGTTTGGGCTGACCTTCGGCCTGTGCCCTTATGTGCAGCAGCGCCTGGGCGGCCACATGATGTTGGCGGCCGTGGAATTCGTGCCGTTCTCGGTACTGCTGTGCCTCTGGTGTGCCGAGGACCCTTCCTTCGGACGTCCCGGCAAAGGCTTTTTCCGCAACCGGCGTAACTGGCTGGCCATCGCCTTTGCCTGGGGCATTGCCAACAATGGCGCGGCCTACTATCCCTATTTCACCTGCTTCTTCCTGTGCATCACGGCACTTTGCCTGATCCTGCGGGATCGCAAACTTTCCGCCGGTGTGCCGTGCTTTTTGACCATTGCAGAAATCGTCCTGTGGATGATCCCCGATTTCTTCCCCATGGTGCTGGGTATGCTGGCGGGGGTGGGCAGTACGCTGACCAACGGCGTTTACCGCAGTCCTATCGGCGCCGATATTTACAGTCTGCGTATCAGCAGTTTGCTGCTTTCTCCCAACGGATACGGCTGGGATAAACTGGCCAACTGGTTGAAACAGTATTTCCATCTGCTGGCCACCGATGAAGGTCCCATGTACAACGAAAATTCCTACGGCTATCTCGGTATTGTGGGTGTTGTGGGCTTTCTGGTGCTGCTGGTGCTGCTGTTCCGCAACTATGACTGGCGCGCGGGCAAGAACCAAACCCCGCAGTTGGGCGACCGTGTGTGGCTTTTGGGGCGGCTGAATGTAGCCGCTTTGCTGCTGGCTTCCATTGCAAGTTTCGGTGGACTGATCGGAATTCTGGTGCGGTTCATCCGTGGTTATAACCGTATCAGCCCGTACATTGCCTTCTTTGCGCTGCTGGCGGTGGGGCTTTGGGCCGAACACTGGCTGCAGACCCACACAGGGCGCGGCAAACGGATCTTTGCGGTGGTACTGGCGCTGGTGCTGGCCTACAGTTATTGGGAACAGCAGGGACTTTTCGTGCCGAAATATGAAGAAGTCCAGACCATGTGGTACCAGGATCAGGAATTCATGGAGCGGGTAGAGGAGGTCACCCAGGAAAACGACGTGATCTTCCAGCTGCCGTATATGAAGAACTTTGAGAACGGTTCCCTGAACAATATGTGGGACTACACCCAGCTGCGGGCACCGCTGCACAGCGATTCGCTGCGTTTCAGCTACGGTGCCGGTTACGGTACCGAAAATGACGTCTGGTATAAGGACACCAGCGAACTGCCGCCCGACGAGATGGTGGCGGAACTTCGGGCGCAGGGAGTGGCCGGTATCTATCTGAATCTGGATGGCTATGCGGTGGAAGAACAGCAGCAGACGCTGGATTCCCTGGTAGAGGCGGCCTGCTGCAACCCGCAGGATGTGCTCGAACACGAAAGCGGTATGATCTATTACATTCCGCTGGAATAAACACGACGGGGTAGAGGAATGAAACTGAAAACCTGGACCCAAAGCCGCTGGTTCTGGCCGGCGGTGTGCCTGCTTTCCCTTGTGGCGGGGTGGTGGTATCTGAGCATTACCACCTGCGCGCCGCTGGGCGGCGACGATGAGATCATCAATCTGCAGAACTATTACTATGCCACCCATCACACTTTCTGGGAAGTTCTGGTCGCCAACTGGAAAGAAATCCTGCCGCAGTTCCTTTTGCAAGGCGGCAGATTCCGGCCCTTCTCTTCACCGCCGGTTATCGGGTGGACCAGCTATTTTCTGGGCGACCTGGTGGGGTATCGGCTGTATATTCTGGCCTGGACCTATGCAGATATTCTGCTGGCGTCCTGGCTGGTGGGCAAGGCGGCCCGCAACGCTAAGGTAGGGGCGCTGTGCTTCTGCCTGCTGCCGATGATGTTTTCGCTCTGGCAAGATTCTACCGGCAACAGTATGTATTCCTACGGTGCCCTGGTGCAAAGTACGCTGCTCCCGGTACTGTTGGCAGGGCTGTGTGTGCTGCGCTGGCAGGAAACCGGTCATAAGCGGTGGGCGGTGCTGGGCGCTTATTGTGCCTTCCACGCTTGTGCTACCTTCGAGATTGGCTTTGTGTACATTGTGCCGCTGTTTGGCCTGGCTTGGATGTATACCGGCAAACTGCGCCCTGCGCTGCGCCTGAGCGTTCCGGTTCTGGTTGGTGAGGCAGTAGCGCTGGCATTTAACTTTGGAGCGCGTGCTGTCAATGCCCTGCGTGCAGCCGGGCTGCTGGCCGGGGATGTGGCGGACCTGGGAGGCATTTCGCCCAACTTTGATCTGGTCGCCATTCTGCGGACCTGGATCATGCAGATGTCGGCGGGTTTTCCTCTCAATGCCATGATCGCCGGCAAGATGCGTCCGGGTCAGATCGAGTGGTCCGATGTGGTATGCGGCGTTTTGCTGGCTGCTGCGGTTATTGCGGTGCTGGCTGTGCTGCAGCATCTGCCGGATCGCAAAGAAAACCTCTTGCTGTTTTTGTCGGGATTGGCGATGCTGTCCGCGCCGGCGCTGATGATTGCGGTATCGCCCAAATATCAAAAAGCCGGAAATGTGGACTGGCGGCACGGTTACATTCCCCAGACCGTGGAATCCTTCGGCGTGGGGCTGATGGCGGTGGCTGTGCTGATCGCGCTGCTGCGCTGGGCCCGGAGCAAAGGCTGGTGGCCGCGCTGGCGTGTGGCGGTCAGTGTGGTGCTGGCTGTCGGCATGGCCGGGTCGGTAGTGTGGCAGCGGGCTGCGACCCGCTCGGCCTATGCCGGCGGTGGTCGGGAGTATACCGTATTCGGGGAGGCAGTGGAAGCCGGAATTGCCGAACCTGCCGGAACCCAGGACCCTGTGGTCTGCGATTATATGATCTGGGGCGGCAATCTGACGGCGCAGAAAGCGTTTTTCCAGGGCTATGCCGATACGGATACCAACGCCTATGCGCTGCAAGTCTGGCGCAGTGAGGAACATGAAGAGGATACCGTCTACCGCCTTGGCATCAGCCGGGGAGAGAACACCCGCTATGATGCAGCCTGGTTTGCGTTGGGGGCGGATGAAGCTCTGGAAACCGTGACGGATGTGACGGTATATCTGCCGGAACGGGCCGATAAACAAGCAGTGGTGCATTATACCACCTGTGCTGCTGACGGAACCGAAACTGAATATTCCATTCCGGCACAGGACCTGTATACAGGAGATGCCGGCGATGGAGGGCAGTGGCTGCAGCTGGATGCAGAAGACCCCATCGTGGGGGACAGCATCTCTTTGACGGCACAGTAAATCCTTGCCATTGCAGATGTTAAATCAAAAAAGGGCATATCTGCGGAGTGTTCCGCAAATATGCCCTTTTTCTCTTTTGTGAGGAACTACGATTCCCAGCGGTCAAACGGCAGGGCAAAGATTGCGCCGCACAACAGGAAGGCCGCGGGGTTGCTGGTAATGTGCAGCACCTGTGTTTCCATATAACCATAGAACAGCACGGCAATCAGACAGGCCACTGCCTGCCAGTGCCCCTGCCGTGCGTGGCCGTACAGCGCGACGGTAAGCAGTACCACCGCAATGCCCAACATGACCGGGCCGAACTGGTATAGAAGATAAATAAAGATGTTATCCAGCACCGGCCATTCGTCCAGCATCTGGCCTGCAATCTTGATGTCAAACACCCGGTATGCAGCCCAGGCCAAAGAAATACGGCAGGTCAGCAGATCATCCAGGCGTTTCAGCCAGGCCGGGCCGATATCGTTGGCCCAGGGGCCGACCTTTACAACAAACAAAGGCAAAATCAGGCTGAAAGCCATCATCAAGGGGACCGGCGCAGCTGTCAGTAAAGCGCCGCGCCGGCCGACCGGGCGCAGAGCGAAGAATTTCGCAATGGCCAGCAGTGCTGCCAGCAGCAGCGAGCAAAGCGCTGCGGAGCGGGAAGCAGGTCCGACCATCAGAAAGACCCCCACGCCAGCCACGGCGGCAATCTCCAGCCAGTGCAGCCGGGCCTGACGCAGCAGAACCCAGGCCAGCAGCAGGCCGAAAACGATGCCCCCAAAGGTGTTGGGGTGCCCGTAGCCAAACATCAGCCGGAAGGTGCCATTGCGCTCACTGAGGGCATCCGGAGCCAGAATACCGGCGAAGTGCAGTGCCTCCACCAGCGCCAGAGTGGGCAGGCCGCAGGCGAGAAAGGTTTTCATCGCGCGGCGCAGCGGTACATCCTTGGCAGCCAGCAGTACCACCGCAAGCCCCAGGAACCAGATGTTCTGCCCGTTGAAGTAGACCCAGCGGGCGATAAAGTACAGGGCGCCTGCTACTCCCAGGCTGCGCCAGTTGTAGCGCGTTCCCAGCAGAACTTTGGCAAAAAAAGCAAGATACATCAGGGTATCCAGAACAGGAGAAACCTGTGTCTGGAGCCACGGCCACTGTTCCCTGGCCATACTGTTACAGAAAACGACGGTGAATTCATATACCGCCAGCCCCAGACAGAATGCAATCTGACCGGCAGGCAGGCGCCAGGCTGCCCACCAGGAGCCGAAAAGCAGATGTTCTTCCTGCCAGAGGGTGCGAATCCCCCGGGCAGGGCTGCCGCAGCAGCGCCATGCCAAGAGGAAGTCCACAGCCGCTGCGGCAAACAGCGCCAGCAGCAAACCGTTTGCAAAACCAAACAAAAGAAAGGTCCTCCGTATCATCAGAATTGTCTTTATTATAAACGCAACCAGCGGTGTTTGACAAGCTTTTTGCGGGGTGCTATCCTTATACCATTAAATGTGGGAGGACCCGTCCATGAACGAACAACGTTACCGTGCTGTGATCGGCTGGTTTCAGGCACACCCGGCGGCCAAGCGGGCTGCATACCTCGTCAGCCGGGGAGCGGTGGCCGCTGTGTACCTGTTGTATGGTGCATTGCTGCTTTGGCTGGCGGTCTGGCACCGCACGCTGTTGCTGCCTGCAGCTCTGGTACCGGCACTGGCTTTCTGGACGGGCAGTGCTCTGCGCGCCTGCATCAACCGTCCCCGGCCCTATACCACACTGGGATACCAGCCGCTGTTTCCCAAAAAGGAAACCGGCTGCAGTATGCCCAGCCGTCATTGCTTTTCGGCAGCGGCTATCGCGGTGGTGGCCTGGCATTGCAGTGTGCCGCTGGGAGGTGCACTGGCTGTGCTGGCTCTTCTGATTGCTGTTTCCCGGGTGGTTACCGGGGTGCACTATATCAGTGACGTGCTGGCGGGCCTTGCTTTCGGCGGCGGCTTTGCGCTGCTGGGGTGGCAACTCTATGCACTGGCCGTGGGAGCGCTGCTGGGATAAAACACAAAAGCCGGACGCAAAGCGCCCGGCTTCAGAACTTCCCGCTCAGCGGATGAAGTTGGTTTTCTTGTCGGTTTCGGCCTGAGGCGGCTCGATGCCTGCGGCCTTGCCTGCTTCGATGCAGCGCAGCATCCAGGCCATGTTGCGGCCCAGGTTGCGCATGATCTGGCAGCCTTCCTCGTCCAGTTTGGCCTGGTCGGCGTTGCCGCCGTGAACCATCGGCCAATAGGTGGAACTCACCAGCGGCATCTCAAAAAACTGGGGGACCTTCTCCATGGCCTCCAGGGCGGTGGTGGTGCCGGCCCGGCGGGCGCTGGTCACAACAGCCGCCGGTTTGTGGCGCAGATACTTTCCGCCGCTCATGGCCAGGCGATGCATAAAGCCCAGCATGCTGCCGGCAGCAGTGGCATAGTGCACCGGTGCACCGAATACGATGCCGTCGGCTTTTTCCACCAGCGGTAGCACATCGGCGACGGTGCCGCCGAAGACACATTTGCCGGCCTTGGCGCAGCCGCCGCAGCCCACGCAGCCGCCCACCGGGGCGGAACCGATGTGGAAGATGGTGGTTTCGATGCCGGCATCCTGCAAAGCCCCGGCCACCTCGGTCAGGGCGGTATAGGTGCAGCCGTTTTTGTGCGGGCTGCCGTTGATCAAGAGCACATTCATGGGATTGCCTCCGTTTCGTTGCTGTTCCTTCACAATGTATGGCCCCGCAAGGGGCCTCATGCGCTGTATTTATTGTACCACACCGCGCAAGTCCTGCGCAAAGGGAGAACTGTTATGAGCAAAACCTGCCCGAATTTCAGCCAGAAATGCGGCGGCTGTCCGCTGCTGGCGATGCCCTATCCGGAACAGCTGGCCCAAAAACAGGCACGTCTGCAAACGCTGTTGGGGCGGTTTGCGCCGGTGGATGCCGTGCTGGGCATGGAATCGCCCTGGCATTATCGCAATAAAGCCATTGCCAGCTTTGCCATGCGGCAGGGCAAACTGGTGTGCGGCCTTTATGCCGAAGGTACCCACAAAGTCCTGCCGGGTACGGACTGTCTGCTGCAGCAGGAAGAACTCAACCGCACCCTGGCGGCCGTTCTGCAGGCGGCACGGGAATGCCGCTGGACCGCTTATGATGAGGATCGGGGCACCGGCCTTTTGCGGCACGTGGTGCTGCGGGGAACCCGGGATGGTAAGGTGCTGGTGACGCTGGTTACGCCCGGGCCGGAACTGCCGGGCAGCCGTAATTTCTGTGCCGCATTGCGCAAGGCGGCGCCCTGGGTAGCAGGTATTGTGCACAACATCAATCCTACGGTCACCAGTGCGGTGCTGGGCAACCGGGAAAAGGTCCTTTTTGGGCCCGGTCAGGTACTGGATACCCTTTGCGGGCTGCGGTTTGCCATTTCCTCCCGCAGCTTTTACCAGGTGAATCCGGCCCAGACGGAAGTGCTCTACCGCACGGCCATCAGGTTGGCAGGGCTTACGGGCCGGGAAACCGTGGTGGACGCTTACTGCGGCATCGGCACCATCGGGTTGTGTGCCGCTTCGTCGGCCGGGCGGGTTCTGGGGATCGAACGAAATCCTGCCGCGGTGCGGGATGCCATTGCCAACGCCCGACGCAACGGGGTGGGCAATGCGCGCTTTACCTGTGCTGATGCCACCGAATGGATGGAGCAGGCTGCCCGGGAATCGCTGCACCCGGATGTGGTGTTTCTGGACCCGCCGCGAGCAGGCAGCACGCCGGCGTGTATCGGCGCGGTGGTCAAAATGGCCCCCCGCCGGGTAGTCTATGTCAGCTGTGACCCCGAAACCCTGGCCCGGGATGTGGCGCTGTTTGCCAAACAGGGATATAAGGCACAGCGGTTTGTACCCGTGGACCTGTTCCCGCACACACGGCATATTGAAACGGTTGCCCTGTTGATAAAGGAAATAAAGAGAACTTCTCCCCGCAAATAAAGTGAGCGTACGCAGGCTCTGTGTTCTGGAATGACGATTGGAGTAAGGGTTCTGAATCGTGGAATAAGGGGGACAACATGAATTTGCCAGAGGCATATCGTGCAGTGGACAAGGTGTTGGATACACTCGATTTTAATGCCTTGTTCGCTGGATTTCATAAATATAAATATGCGCTATGCACTGGTTCCGAGATCTGCTTGGATGGAAATATGATCCCCGGTCAGGACCTTTTTCGGGGAAATACCGCGATCGAATACAATGGTGAATACCTGGCGATTTGGAACATGGAAGCAGACCCCGTTGAGGATGCCGAAGTGCTTGCCTACTTACTTGTGCATGAAATGTTCCACTGCCATCAAAGAGCCCATGGTGAAAAGCGATACCCCTCCGATCTGGCACTTTTGCATTACCCCGGCGATATAGAAAACTTTCAAAAGAAATATAATGAGAATCTTTGTCTTGCGGACTCATTTGAAAAGAACGACGAAGAATCCCTGAGAAAATTTGCGTGGATACGAAATATGCGGATGCGGCTATGCCCCGATGTGGTTCAACAGGAGCTAGAAGCCGAAACGATAGAAGGCATGGCGGAATACGTTGGTTTGAAGGCATTACAGTCAATCAACAGGAAAAAGTTTGCGAACGTGACAAGTGATTACATTCAAAAACTGCGTGCGCAAGACAGATCGTTGTTTGATGTGCGCCGGATCTCCTATTATAGCGGTGCGCTTTGCAATCTCTGCCTGGATAATCATGGAATGGAGATCCGTAATGATTTTGCCAGCAAACTGACTGTATATGAACAAAATCCCATTGCTTTTGATGACGCCCTCATTACAATAAAACACTACGATTTTGTTTCTTCTTGCTATGCGGAAATGATCGTGGAAAGGGAACGGGTGGTCACCGAATGCATCGAAAACTGGGAATATACCGCTTGCAATGCCCTTATATGCGGATATGACCCCATGAATATGTTCCGCGTTGGGATTTTCATTTACTGCAAATACTTTGTCTGTCTGAATGTTAACGGAACCGTTCAGACCATCAACACTTCGGTGGTTCTGCAATTGGATGAAAATTCAAACCAAACTATAGTTGGCTATTATTGTGTAAAACAGCACGGATAAGGTGCAGACAAGATAAATCTGGAAAAGGAATCCGGACTGTTCTTGCGATCCGGGACAATTCCTGAGATGCGGATACTTTAGAGAAAACGGCGGACAGGGCAGGAGGCATCCCCCATGATCTACTCTACAAATCCTCGAAAACAGCGCCGGTATGACCGTACCGACTATCAGTTGGAACCCTTTTGGATCGAGCGGCGGCCGGTTCGCATACGGCGCACATTGCTGGCGGTAGTGGTACCCCTGGCGCTGAGCGTGCTGGCCTATTTTTGGGCGGCAGGGGAAGACTCATATCTGCGTTTCGAGTGGGCGATGATCGCGTTTTTTCTGCCCAGTCTTGTGCTGTGGCCCGTTGCGATTCTTAGCTGGAATAACGACCTTGCGACCTGCCGGGGTCTGGCCATCTGCCGGTATGATGATAAACTGGAGCTGCAGCCCAAGCGGTTGATCTACAGCTACCGTGATCGCCGGGATGGCAAACGCGGCCCGCGGTATGAATCGTCGGTGCCCTATTCGCTGCTGGACAGGATTCTTTATTTTCCGGACCGACAATTTCTGGTCCTGTGGTGCGGTGGTGTTGATACGGTCTATGACTTTTCGGGCGCGGCGGTGAAGCACACCAACTACTGGACCGGCTTCGGTAAGATTCTGCGTACCAATCACCAGGTGCTTTTGCCTATGGTGTACGATGACAACGAGCAGGTGCTGCGGGATTTGGAAGCCTTGTCGGCCACGGAAGTGGAACGCTACCCGGGAACTTCCGGAAAGTTGCCGCCGGACAAAATTTTGCAAAATCCGCCGGATGTGTAAAAAAATGCGGCACAAGGTGTAAAATTCCCCAAAAGACTTGCTGTGACCGGGAGAATACGTTATAATAAAGCCGTTGGAGCAATGCGACAGAAAAAGGAGTGTGCCTATGTTCTGCAAACTGACCCCGGCGGAAGAAACACGGATGTATGAGCTTTTGCGTGGTGTGGCGGATGATCCCCATGCCATCGAGATGCGGCGGTTTATCCAGCACGGAAAGGTCACGACGTATGAACATTGCCTGCGGGTGGCGCGGATTGCCTATTGGCTGAATCTGCGTTTTTGCTGCCGTGCCCGGGAGGCCAGCCTGCTGCGGGGGGCATTTCTGCACGACTTTTATCTTTATGACTGGCATGCCTGCCATAACATCACCCACTGGCATGGCTTCAAGCACCCGCTGATCGCCCGGTATAATGCCGAAACGGTATTCTGCCTGAATGAAACCGAAAAGAACATCATCCAGAGCCACATGTGGCCGCTGACCATTACCTGGGTGCCGCGCTGCCGCGAGGCGGTGCTGGTCTGCCTGGCGGATAAGATGTCTTCCGCCTGGGAAACCGTGATGGAGCGCGGTGGGGTACAGTCCGCTCTGCAGCACGAATAACCGAACCGTTGTCCCTTCTGGCTATGCCAGAGGGGATTTTTTGTATAACAAGATAAAATTATCGAAAAACGATAAAAAATACTTGCAAAACAATAATGCTTGTGCTATACTGCTGCTAACCTGAACAAGACGGGAGAGTGTATGAGATGAAATGTTGGCAGTGGGATGACCACAAGAGCATTACCCTGACGCGCTATGTGGTGGCACTGGCTATTTTGGGCAGCGCGATAATGACGGTATGCGGTCCCTGGCTGGTGCGCTGGCTGATGGACACCCATCCCCTGAACTGCACCGCGCCGTGGGTAGAGGCCGCCCTGCTGGTGCTGGGCTATCTTTGTGCAGCGCTGGCTTTCTGGATGCTGTACAATCTGTACCGCTTTTTGCAGCGACTGGAACAGGGGCAGGTATTTGTGCCCCAGACGGTGCAGGCGCTGCGGCGTATCAGCTGGTGCTGCACCTGGGCGGCTGTGCTGTGCTTGCCGGCGGGTATCGTGATCTATCTGCCGTTTGTGTTTCTGGCAGTGGCGGCAGGCTTCATGGCACTTCTTGTGCGGGTGCTGAAAAATGCCTTTGCTCAGGCTGTCCGCATGAAAAACGAACTGGATTATACAATTTAAAGGAGGTGCGCCCATGCCGATTGTGGTAAATCTGGATGTGATGATGGCGCGCCGCCACAAGGGCGCAGGGGAACTGGCCGAGGAAATCGGCATTACCCCGGCCAATCTTTCCATCCTGAAAAACAACAAGGCCAAAGCGGTGCGGTTCTCCACCCTGGAAGCCTTGTGCAAAGCGCTGGACTGCCAGCCTGCCGATCTTTTGGAATACATTCCCGACGAGCCGTAATACGGAGCCGGGACTACAACTGAACAGGAGGTTCCCCATGACCGAACTACCCAAAGAGGGCGCCGGGCGTCCCCTTTACGAAAGTGCGCCCAAAATTGCTCCGGCGGTGCCTGCTGCGCCCTATGTGTGGGCTGCGTTGGCCAGCTACCCGCTGGCATGGCTGTATGTGAAAAAACTGCTGTTCCTGAATCTGTTTGAAGGTTTCTGGCTGCTGATTTTTGCAGTGCTGTTTCTGGCCGGGGTGGAGGTTCTGGCCCGGGCACTTCACCGCTCCGCCGGCAAGGAAACGTCCCTGTGGGCCGGGTGCTGGCTGGTATTGTCCGTGGTAATGCCGCTGTGGGGGTACCAGAATACGCTGAGTGACTGGCAGATGCTGGTGTGGCACCTGTTTGCGGTCTGGTTCGTGCTGGCTCGCTGCGGTATGCTGGCCCAGGGGTATACCGGCAGTCTTTGCTTTCTGGATGCTTTGGCCGGATTGCTGGTATTGCCGTTTGGAAACTTCTTTCGGCGCGTTGGAACCATCGCCGCCGGAATTGCATCCCTGGGCCGCCATCGGGTCCGGCTGCGGCAGACAGGTGTGGCGGCCGTTACGGCAGCGCTCACGCTGTTGCTGTGCGGCACAGCCTGGGGGCTGCTCTCTGCCGCGGATCCTAACTTTGCCGCTGTGGGGCAGCAGGTGCAGCGTTGGCTTGCCACGCTGCTGGATGGTCCTACGGTAGTGGAAAATCTTTTCGTGTTCCTGCTCTCGCTGCCGGTGGGCGCCTGGCTTTACGGCCTGGTAGCAGGGGCACTGCGGCGGCAGACACCCCCCTGCACGGGGGATCGCTTCTATGCGGCGCTGGAACCCCTGCGGGTGCTGCCCGCCGTTACGGCCAACACGGTTGTGGGAGCCTTGTGCGCGATCTATGGGCTGTTTTTCATCTTGCAGGCGCTGGAATGGCTGGCCGCCGCCCCTCTGGGCCTGACGGCACCCCAGGCATCCACCTTTGCGGTGGATGGCTTCTGGGAATTGCTGCGGATTCTCTTGCTGGACTTCTGTGTGCTGGCGGCGGTTCGCTTTCTGGGGCGGCGCCCGCTGCCCCGGATGCTGGCGGCTTTGTTCTGCCTGTTCGGCATTGCCTTTGCGGCGCTGGCCGGGGCCAAACTGGCAGTGTATGTCCGTCTGTATGCCTTTACGCCCCGCCGCGTGGTGGCCGGGTGGTTCCTGTGTGTGCTGGCGGTGTGGGCGGTATTGCTGCTGGTGCGGGTATTCCGGGTCATCCCGGCGGCGCGCGTGGGACTGGCTGTGCTGGCGGTCAGTTTTGTGCTTCTTTCCTGCGTGGACCTGGAAAGCCGCGTGGTGCAGTGGAACATCGGGCGTTATAAAGCGGGCGTGGATGCTGAACTGGACCTGGATGTGCTGCAGGACTGCGGTCTGAATTCCTGGTACCGCTACGATACTTCCGGCTGGAACCGGGATGGCCGGGTGGTGCGTTACACCGGCTGGCTGATTGACTCCGGCTGGTTCCGGGACCGCAGCGCCGCGGAAATCACGGAATTGTACAACATATCCGGAGAAACCGGGGCTCATAAACTGACGGCCGACCTGGGGCAGAGTGAACTTCACCTGATCTTCGATGATGCCTGGCGCTGCACGGCCGTTTCCTTGACGGCGGAAGAAAACGGGGTATAATAAAACCGGCGGGTGCAAACGGCCCGACTGACGATTTTCCGGAGGAACCTTTTATGCCTGATATTTATACCCGTACCCGCGCCCTGCTGGGCACTCCCGCTCTGGAAACGCTGCGCGCCGCTCACGTGGCAGTGTTCGGCATCGGCGGTGTGGGCGGTCAGGCCGTGGAGGTGCTGGCCCGCAGCGGGGTAGGAACGCTGAGCCTGTTTGATAGTGACACGGTGGCAGAATCCAATCTGAACCGGCAGCTCATTGCGCTGCGTTCCACGGTAGGGCAGTATAAGGTGGATGCCATGGCAGCCCGCATTGCTGACATCGACCCTGATACCGTAGTGCACGCCAACCGGCTGTTCTATAATGCCGAAACCGCCGATGGGATTGATATGGCACAGTTTGATTATGTGCTGGACTGTATCGACACGGTTTCAGCCAAGCTGCTGCTAATCGAGCGGTGCAAAGCTGCCGGTACGCCGATTCTGTGCAGCATGGGGGCGGCCAACAAGCTGGACCCCACCGCTTTCCGGGTGGCGGACATCGAAAAAACCAGCGTGGACCCGCTGGCAAAGGTCATCCGGATCCAGTGCCGCAAACGGCGCCTGGGCAAGGTGAAGGTGGTGTTCTCCACCGAGGTGCCGCTGCCGCCGCTGACGGAAGAACTGGACGAAAGCCCGGCCAATGGCCGCCGCACCGTGCCGGCCAGCAATGCGTTTGTGCCGGCTGCCTGCGGGCTGGTCTGCGGCAGTGAAGCCGTCAAGGACCTGCTGCGCAAGGCGGGCACCTACCGCGCCGAAAGTGACAGATGAACCATGCGCTCCCGGTTGGGAGCGCATTTTTTTGTGGAATTTTACAAAACATGGCGGGCGGATGGCATTGTATTTTATTCGGCAAAATGTTACACTGTTCTTATTGATATTGTTTGAATTTTGCTGCATACCTTGGCAAGGAGAGGTTTACTACCGTGTCTGAAGATCGCAAAATCTATCGCGGCCCTGCACGGGCTGCACAAAATAACGCGGGGGCAGCCGCCACGCCCTCGGTGCAAGGCCAGGGCAAAACCCCGCCGCCGCGGGGAGGCAAACCGCGCCGCAAACGTTCCCGCCGCCGGCGCAGCCGGCTGGTGCTGGGGTTGTGTTTGCTGTGCCTGTTTGTGGTTACAGCCGTCTGCCTTGTGCTTACCCGTTGTACCTCCGGCCCCTCCGGTCCGGAAACGGCGGACTTTGGCACACCGGCGGCCGCCTGGCAGAAAAACGAACTGGGCTACTACTTCAATTCCAGTGGCGAAGCCATCCCGGCAGCGGTGCTCAAGGGCATCGATGTGTCCAAATTCCAGGGGGAAGTGGACTGGGAAAAGGCCAAGGCTGCGGGCATCGATTTTGCCATCATCCGCTGCGGTTACGGCGGTGAGTGGGACGGTCAGGAAGCGGACTGGGCCCAGGATGACGACCAGTGGCGGCGCAACGCCGATGAGTGTACCCGTTTGGGCATTCCCTTTGGTGTGTATCTGTATTCCTATGCCACCAACGAGGAGGAAGCCCGCTCCGAGGCCGACCATGTGGCCCGCCTGCTGGGGCTGGTGGCGCCGCCCCAGGAGGGGCTGGAGGATTACACCGCCACCCCCTATCAGCTGTCCTACCCGGTTTACTACGACCTGGAAGATAAGAGCATCAGCGGCATTTTCTCCGACGAGATGGCTGCCATCACCCAGGCGTTTTTCGACCGCCTGGTGGAACTGGGCTATACCGGGGAGCAGGGAATCTATGCTTCCCTGAACTGGGTGCGTGCCCGTTTCAGTGATCCGGCTTTCGATCCCTGGCGTGACAATCTGTGGATCGCCCGCTTCTCGGATTCCCTGGGCTACACCGGCACCTATGATATGTGGCAGTGCACCTACTCGGCCCCCGGTGCCGACTACGGCGTGCAGAGTGAAACGGTGGATGTGGACTTCATCATGCGTCCCTTCACGCTGACCGGCATTGCCGACGGTATGGGCAAGGCGGCTGAGCCGACCTTTGTCAACGATACCTACCAGATGGAACTGCATCTGGATGCCAAGGACGCCCGCGCCACCCTGACCACCAACCAGCCCTCCGAGGAAGAAGGCGGCCAGAAAATTTTCTGGCAGAGCAGCAACGAGGATGTGGCTACGGTGGATAAAAACGGTACCGTCCGTGCCCAGACCGATAACGGCGAATGTACGATCACGGCTACGCTGGCCGATGGTACCGAGAGTGTGTCCTGCCTGGTGCGCATCGGGGATATTACCGTACCGGTATTTGCCACCGGACAACTGGCCGGCGCGCGGGACAACGCCGCTTATGTGGCGGGGCTTAAGGCAGCCACGCCGGATGCCATTTTGCTGGACGCCGGCGGAAGCCTCCACGGCACCATGAGCGCCAGCATGACCGGCGGCATGGATATGTTCAGCACCTTCTCGGCTGCCGGCTATGACCTGCAGGCCATCGGCGCGGAGGACCTTGCCTTCGGCATTGAGCGCCTGCGCAGCGATGCCAACATGGCTTCCGGCCCGTCCCTGGCGGCCAACCTGCGGGACTCCGAAGGTTCGGCTATCTTCTACCGCTCCACCAGCTGGAACCGCAACCGCATCACCAACGGTATGAACTATGTGCTGGAACGTGCGGGCTATAAGATCGGCTTCTTCTCTCTGGCGGATACCGCCACAGTGACCGAGAAGATCGGTCTTGTCAACGAAGAAACCCCCATGGCCAACGATCTGGCTCAGACCGCAAGCGAACAGGTGGCGGCGCTGCAGGCCGAAGGCGTGGATGTGATCCTTTGCATTGCCACCCCCGGCGTGGACGTTCAGGCCCTGGAAAGCACGCTGGCGGACCTCGGAGTCACAGCAGTCATCAACGGCAACGGCGAGGATCTGCAGGGAACTGCGCTTCCGGTGCTGGCTGCCGGCAAAGGTACCGGAGAGGTGGGGCAGCTCAATCTTGTCTTTACCCAGGGCGGCGGCTGCCGCGTGGAACTGCAGGCCAAGGTGACCACAGAACAACTGGAAACCACTCTCGCCAACGAGTGGAGCCAATATCTCACAACCACTGAGGACGGCACACCGGCGCTGGCCGATAGTGCCGACCCCAACAAGGATGTGGCTGCCGACGGCGCAGACCCCACGGCGCCCACCGAGCGGGCCGAGGATGCGGTACGCAAGGGGGCCTCTGCCTACCTGAACGCCTCGCTGGCACTGCAGGAACTGGACGCCGATGATTCCAGCATCCTGAATACGCCGCTCTTTACCTACGCACAGAATCCCGACGCCAGCAAGACGATAAGTTATGCCAACTATCTGGCGACTTTGTACGAGGAAATTGCCGAAAATGACCGCGACCACTGGCCGGAGGGCTGGTCGGAATCTGAGGTCACCGGCGTGGCCGGCGGCGTCACCGAGCTGGAATACGGGGATATCACCCGTCAGGCGCTGCTGAATTCCATGCCCGTTGCCCAGCGGCTGGTGCTGGTTTCCACCACGGCGGAGGCCGCCCAGACCCTGATCGACAGCGGCAACGTCACCCGGACCTACCAGGCAAGCCTGACTGCTTATGAGCCGGAAGGAGATACCGTCCTGCTGGTCAGCGATACCCAGACGCTGCAGGCTCTGGGAGAGGGCAATTATACCATCCTGCGGGATTACGGAGATCTGTTCTGGGATGTCCGTATGAATATCAACGATAACACCAGCAATTTCACCGAAAACTTTGTCCTGCCGGAAGCGCCCACCTATGGTGTGGGCCGCAACCCGTAAGGCGGACGTTTGCAGGGAGGCGTACTGTATGAAACTTACCTTTTTGGGCGCGGACCGGGAAGTAACCGGCAGCTGCACGCAGTTGGAGGCGGCGGGTCACCGCCTGCTGGTAGACTGCGGCATGGAACAGGGGCGGGATATCTACGAGAACGCCGACCTGCCCTATGCCCCCGGCACCTACGAAGCGCTGCTGCTCACCCATGCGCACATTGATCATTCGGGGCAGATTCCGTATCTTTATAAAAATGGCTACCGCGGCCCCATCTATTCCACCGACGCCACGATGGACCTTTGCGGCATCATGCTGCGGGATTCGGCCCATATTCAGGAGCAGGAAGCAGAGTGGAAAAACCGCAAGGCCCAGCGCAGCGGCGCCGCCATGGTGGAACCCGACTATACCGTCGAGGATGCCGAAAAGGTCATGAAACAGTTTGTGCCCTGTCCCTACGGCGCCTGGCAGACGCTGTTTGAGGATGAGGGCGGCAAAATCGAAGTGCTCTTCACCGATGTGGGGCATCTGCTGGGCAGTGCGTCCATCTCGGTGCGCGTCACCGAGCCGGAACGCGAACCGGAGATCATTGTCTTTTCCGGCGACATCGGCAACACCAACCAGCCGCTCATCAAGGACCCCGTCACGCCGCCCCATGCCGATTATCTGGTCATGGAATCCACCTATGGCGACCGCAGTCACGGCCCGCGCCCGGACTATATCGGGGAACTGACCGAGGTGCTGCAAACTACCTTTGACCGCGGCGGCAACGTGGTCATCCCCAGCTTCGCGGTGGGCCGTACCCAGGAACTGCTCTATTTTATCCGTCAGATCAAAGCAGAGGGACGCATCCACGGGCACGATAATTTCCCGGTTTTTGTGGACAGTCCTCTGGCCAGCAAATCCACCACCATCTTCCGTGAGAACTTCATGGAATGTTACGACGAGGAAGCCATGGCTCTCGTCAAGAACGGAGAAAACCCGCTGTGGTTCCCGGGCCTTTGCATCAGCGAAACCAAGGAAGAATCCATGGCCATCAACAGCGATACGACCCCCAAGGTCATCCTGTCGGCCTCCGGCATGTGTGATGCAGGCCGTATCCGCCACCATCTGAAGTACAATCTCTGGCGGCCGGAATGTACGGTTCTGTTCGTCGGTTTCCAGAGCCCGGGCACCCTGGGCAATGCGCTGCTGGGCGGCGCCAAGGAGGTCAAACTCTTCGGTGATGAGATCCAGGTCAAGGCGCAGATCCACCGGCTCAGCGGTCTGTCGGGCCATGCGGACCAGGACGGCCTTGCCAACTGGCTGCACGCCTTTGATGAAAAGCCGAAGTTTGTTTTTGTCAATCATGGTGAGGACGCTGTGGCCGATCACTGGGCCTGCCGTCTGAAAGAGGAAGGGTATGAAGCCGAGGCTCCCTACAACGGTTCCATCTGGATTGTAGGGGATGGCCGCGTAGCTTGCGCCGAGGTGGGCAATACCAAAAAGATCGTCAAGACCCCGGGCGTGGCCTCGGTACGCAGCAGTGCGGCTTACGACCGGCTGGTCAATATGGGCAAGCGCCTGATGGCAGTCATCCAGCACAACCAGGGCGGCGCCAACAAGGACCTGGCAAAGTTCGCCAGCCAGATCGCCAGCCTGTGCGACAAGTGGGACCGCTGAGGGTATCTGCCGTGTTATCATCACAAAGGAGGAAAGCCGGTTTTGTGGCATCCGATCAAACACTATAAAACCATCCACCACCACAAAATGCTGGTGATGAAACACTGCTTTCGCTGCGGTCTGTACTGGCAGGGACTGACCCATGATCTCAGCAAACTGGCGCCGGTGGAATTCCTGGCCGGCGCGCGGTATTGGCAGGGCACTTGCAGCCCCAACAATGCCCAGCGCAAGGCCGAAGGGTACAGCGCCGCCTGGCTGCACCACAAGGGCCGTAACAAGCACCATCTGGAATACTGGATCGACTACGCACCGGATGGCGACCATGCCCTGGCCGGGATGCGGATGCCGGCCCGTTATGTGGCCGAAATGGTCTGTGACCGCATAGCCGCCAGCAAAAATTACAAAGGCGAAGCCTACACCGATGCCACAGCCTGGGAGTACTACGAGCACAGCAAGGATCATTATATCCTGCACCCCGAAACCCGCCGCGAACTGGAAACCTGCCTGCAGGTCCTGCGGGATGAGGGAGAGGATGCCTGTTTTGCCTATATCCGCACCCGCTTGCTGGGCAAGAAACAGTGACCGGAAACCAGGGGGGCGCACCGACGTGCGTCCCTTCTTTTTTGTAGAGGACAGAAAGGTTGGTATGGTTTTGCACGCTTGCCTGCGGGGAACAAATTCTGTTGACAAAGCGCCCCGCGTGTGATTGAATAGTAACTACAAAAACAGACGGATATGCCTGTATTTATAGAAGGTGGAAATTATGGCAGAAGAAAAACGCAAACGGATTCTTTCGGGCATTCAGCCTACCGGTACCCCCACGCTGGGCAACTACATCGGCGCGGTGCGAAACTGGGCCCTGCTGCAGCCCGAGTATGACTGCCTGTATATGGTTGCCGACCTGCACGCCCTGACCGTGCGTCAGGTCCCGGCGGATCTGCGCCGCCGCACCCGGGAACTGGCCGCGCTGCTGCTGGCTGTGGGGATCGACCCGGAAAATCACGTCCTCTTTGTGCAAAGCCATGTGCCCGCACACTGCGAACTGTCTTGGGTGTTGGCCTGCAATACCCAGTTCGGCGAACTGTCCCGCATGACCCAGTTCAAGGATAAAAGTGCCAAGCACCCCGACAACGTCAACGGCGGCCTGTTCACCTACCCGGTGCTGATGGCGGCCGACATCCTGATCTACAATGCCGACCTGGTGCCGGTAGGGCAGGACCAGACCCAGCACCTGGAAATCGCCCGTGTCATTGCCAACCGGTTCAACGGTGTGTACGGCGATACCTTCACGCTGCCGGAGGGATACGTCCCGGCTGCCGGCGCCAAGATCATGTCGCTGTCCGAGCCCACCAAGAAGATGAGCAAGTCCGATTCCAACGTCAACTCCTTTGTGCTCATGACCGACGATAAGGATACCATCGTGCGCAAGTTCAAGCGTGCCGTTACCGACTCCGATGGTGTGGTCCGCTTTGACCGGGAAACCAAGCCCGGCGTTTCCAACCTGATGGCGATTTACGGTACCTTTACCGGCAAGAGCAACGAGGAAATCGAAGCGGAGTTTGCCGGCAAGGGGTATGGGGACTTCAAGCTGGCGGTGGCCGAGGTGACCGCCGATGCGCTGGCTCCGGTCCAGGCTGAGTATAACCGCATCCTGGCCGATAAGGCCTACGTGGACGGCGTGCTGAAGAACGGCGCCGAGCGGGCTGCCCGCATTGCCAACCGTACGGTCAGCAAAGTTTACCGCAAGGTGGGCCTGCTGCAGCTGGACAAATAAGGCGCCCCAGCGCAAAAGTCTTGACAAATCGGCTTTGAGCCGATATAATATCTAAATTGGTGCGGCTCTTTTGCGGGCCGCACAACTTTTACTATCGCGTATACGTTAAGGAGAATCGAGCATGGCTAAAGAAGTCGTCGTTACCCGTGAGGGTTACAAGAAGCTGGAACAGGATCTGAACGAGCTGCGCACCGTCAAACGCAAAGAGGTGGCAGACAAGATCAAGGTCGCGCGCGGCTACGGCGACCTGAGCGAAAATGCCGAGTATGACGCCGCCAAGGAAGAGCAGGCCATTGTGGAGGCCCGCATTGCTGACCTGGAGGCGACCCTGAAGGTGGCCCGCATCATTGATGACAGCGAACTGTCCAACGATACGGTTTCCATCGGCATGCGCGTCAAGATCCTCGCCGAGGGCGACGATCCTGAGGACGCCGAAGAATACGATATCACCGGCTCCACCGAGGCCGATATGAACCTCAACCGCATCAGCGACGAGAGCCCGGTGGGCGCTGCGCTGATCGGTCACAAAGCCGGCGACGAAGTGGACGTGACCCTGCCCAACGGCAACATCATTGTGTACAAGGTGCTGGCCGTTTCGCGCTCGAAGTAAAACAAGGCAGGGGCGGGGAATACCTGCCCCTGTTTGCATTTGGAAAAGAAAGGAAGATCTCCCATGGAGCAGAACAAGCCCCAGACCGAGCAGGATCTGACCCAGCAGGCGGCTGTCCGCCGCCAGAAGCTGGCCGACCTGCGTGCCGCCGGCCATGACCCCTTTGTCATCACCAAGTACCCGCAGGATGCGTACTCGGCCGACCTCAAAGCCGAGTTTGCCGATCTGCCCGCTGAAGCCGAAACCGGAAAGGTTGTTACGCTGGCGGGCCGCATGATGTCCAAGCGCATTATGGGTAAGGCGAGCTTTGCCCACCTGCGCGACCAGAAAGGCGACATCCAGATCTTCGTCAAGCGCGATCTGCTGGGCGACGAAGCCTACGCTGCCTTCAAAAAGCTGGACATCGGCGATATCATCGGCTGCAAAGGCGAAGTGTTCCGCACCAAGATGGGCGAGATCTCGGTTCGTGTCAATGAGCTGACGCTGCTTTCCAAGAGCCTGCTGCCCCTGCCTGAAAAATTCCATGGCCTGACGGACCGGGAAGCCCGTTACCGTCAGCGCTATGTGGACCTGATCGTCAATCCCGACGTAAAGGAAACGTTCGTCAAGCGCAGCGCTATCCTGCGGGAACTGCGCAGCTTCCTGGACGGCAAGGGCTTCCTGGAAGTGGAAACCCCGATCCTGACGCCGTTTGAGATTGGCGCCTCGGCTCGTCCGTTCCTGACCCATCACAATACGCTGGATATGGATATGGTCCTGCGTATCGAAACGGAGCTCTACCTCAAGCGCTTGATCGTGGGCGGTATGGATCGCGTTTATGAAGTGGGCCGCATCTTCCGTAACGAGGGCATGGACCCCAAGCACAACCCCGAGTTTACCACCATCGAACTCTACCAGGCTTACACCGATTACCACGGTATGATGGACCTGGTGGAAGAAATGATGAAGACGGTGGCCCAGAAGGTCTGCGGCACGCTGCAGATCAGCTATCAGGGCAAAGAAATCGACCTCTCCCACTGGGAGCGTATGACCATGACGGAGGCCGTCAAGAAAT
>OGYQ01000498.1_pt1 | contig 40539 bp, 35 predicted proteins | sample 1576641 | NCBI WGS metagenome assembly OGYQ01 (sample SAMEA3541476, study PRJEB24748) | human gut metagenome | biome: human gut; feature: human-associated habitat; material: faeces | place: China | collected 2012 | reverse complement strand
AAGAAACCTCCTCCTGGAAGCTTTTCTTCATTGGCATGAAAACCTCCTCCCGGAAGCACATCTGTCTGCTCCCCTCCGAAGAAACCTCCTCCTGGAAGCATCATGTCAAAAGAATAAGTCTGCTGAGTCTTTACAAATTTGATTTCCATAGAATAATCCTCCTTGAAATTGCTGATGTTGTTAGAATGTTTTTTAATATTAATAGTCATAAAAAATGCCCTCCTTTGGCACATAATATTGCTGGTAGTTGAATTAGCAAGCATAGGTCAGGAACAGTAGATAAAGTAGAGTATCCTCAGTCTTGAAACTGAATTTTTCGTGTGTCAATGTCAGCCCACTTCACAGCAAGTTCTCCGAGATTTCCAGTCCCACCGCACATTTTGCACGGAGGATCTGTATCGGGGTGCTGAGGCACCCAAATTGTCTCATCCATGAACGTAAACCTTTCTGGCACACCAGCAAAAATTCGGTCGAACAGTCCAATGCCAAGCGCGCTATCCTTTAACTTAGGATTCAGTCTAATCCACACAAAATTTCTGTTCGCTACCTTATCCAGCATATCATTAAATGGGCTGGTTGGATCCTCATGATACATAAGTAACATGAGCGCAATATATCCCTTTGTTGCATTCATGCGTTCTGTTGCAAAAATTGGACACGCAGAGGAGTCGACATCGTTCTGGAAACCATGTTCATACTTCTCAAAACGATCACGAAGGAGGCACCGAGGGCAGCTCTCAGTAACACCACCAGGATAAGTAAAAATCAGTTCGGCTGCCGCCCCTCCCTCATACATCATGGCAGCCAAATAAGGGATTCCATATTTCAAAGCAAGCATAGAACTGCGTTTCTGAGCTTCGAAGTTATCAGTACAGCCAAGAATCAGATAGTCGGTAGGACGTCGATTTGAAAAGATGTCAAGGTATCCCTTAAATTCCTCATCGCTCATATAATCGTCAAGAAAGCGATCCACACAGATAACATGGGCATTTGGATTGATATCAAGGATACGCTCACGAATGGCATCGACCTTCTTCTTTCCTATCTCAGAAATGAACACCCCCTGGGTTGCAATGTTAGTAGAACTGACGGTGTCTTTATCCACTAAAATAAAGTTTCTGAACCCGGAACGTGCACAGTTTTCAAGAAAACTGCGTGCTCCGCCTGTTCCAATGCAGACAATTACCTTATCCAGAACTCTATCCGGATACAGTGACTTAACCTTAGAAAAATAGTCGGGAACTGCTGCTGCAGTAGGATTGATAGTATTGTTCATAGAAGAAGCCTCCTTAGAATATGATTTGTTCGCAGTAAGGTCTGCGGAAGACTCGGTTTTCTTGGACACCGTCTGTTTCTGGTCAATAGAAGAACGGTATTGATCAAGAGCCCTAATGGAATAAACTTCGTTCCACTCCTTGAAAGACTGAAGTTCATATCCTTCTTTAGTTGCCTTGAGAACATGATCAAGGGTAACAATGAGTTTGTCATCCTGCTTATTTACAATGTAAAACAGCATCGTAAACATTCCCTTCTTCTTGGGCTGAAAAATCGGAAGATAAAAATAGTCCAGCTTAAAGAAACGGACATGCAAAAGTGCAGTGGAGATATCATGATACGATGGACGAATGCAGCCTCGAGGGTGACTATGGTAAATGCCGTTTGTGATGTATCCTTTTGCTTTCCATATACGGAATACTTCACTCATGGACGGCACATCGTAGTAAAAAGTCCCAGAGGTGTTCTTGGAATGACGATCAAAGTGACAAATATCTACGTACATCTCATCCTCAGTTGACCCAAGAAGGCCACCCGTTTCGGGGTTATAGCGACCAACATTCTTACGAAAGTTATCAAGAACAGCCTTGGAAATACGGACAGTTTGCTTGGGGATATTTTCAAACACATTTGTTTCCTCACTTCTGGTTGGATCTTTGAAAGTGTCCAGCGCATCACAGGCAAAGTCACCAATGCTTTCTCCTCCTGCTGCAATGTTCTTAAAAACTGCATTAGCCATAGTTTAATCCTCCTTACTCAATACGAAACTGAATGTTATCAATAGGTCCAGAAAGAGAAACCGTCTTTCCGGCAAAAGCATCGGGGTCTCCGCTTCTCAGCAAGAAACGCTGAAGCTGCTTTCCCACAGTAGAGGAAACATTGAGGGCGATTGCCCTGGCTCCATAGGCGGTTTCACAGTCCAAATAGTAATTCATCAGCTGATTGGATACCGTCCCAAGTTTCAGATTATAATTCTCCAGCTCAAGCCGGATAAACTTAAGCGCAATTCTAGCAATAGCCTCAACTGACAGAGACTGATAGGCAATGAAATTCCCAATCTTGCCGCTAATTTCAGGTTTGCCGCAGTGTTTGGTATACGCATCTCTGCACATTTCCGAACGCTGGAAGTCATTTGCCGCAGAATACTTTTCCATGTCAATTGGAAGATTAGAAGTAAGCAATAAGATACAATGATTCAAATCAATCTGCTTGCTGTTATCTGCCATCCCCAGATATCCTGTATCAATCGCTTCCATAAGCCCCTCAATCAATTTAGGATCACTCTTTTCAATCTCATTGATGACGATACAATGATATGGATTTTTGCGAACCGCATCAAGTACGGTAGCCTGTCCATGACCAACATAACCGGGAGGTGCACCGAAAAATCGATGGACAGAATGCTCTCCCACAAATTCACTTCCTGCCAAGTCAATGAAATCGTATTTCGTACCTGTAACATCTGAGAGAACGCCTGCCAGAGATTTTGCGGTTTCAGACTTTCCAGTGGCAGTAGGACCAAGGAGCATTACCGTCAAAAGCTTGCTTTTCTTACGCATCCGATTAAGAGCAATCAGCTCGGTCAAGGAGTCAATTGCATCATCCTGACCAAAAATATCCTTTTTGATTGGATTACTAATCGCATCTGGGCTTATTAACTTGGTTTTGGTTTTCTGGTTCCGTTCAGCTACAAGAGCCTTTATATCTACCGGATCTGTTTCAGTGGTCTCCTCCTGTTTGATAGAACAATTCAAAGCAGAGGAAACACCTGACCCAAACAGCGGCTGCAGAGAGTGAAAGAACTCCATCATGTCCTCCAGACATGTGAATTTTGTTTCGCCATTCTGAAGGAAGCGAACGAAATTCTGATCGTCAGCAGTTGTGGCAACGCCACGATCAATATAGACAATATAGATAGCCTCTGTCTTTTCAAAACCAATGCGGCTATGATTAGGGGTACAGGATTCTGGCAGAACACAGTTGTTAAACACATGGCACTGACCATCACTGATTAAGTTGTCCAACCAGTTGTACTGATTTTCTGTTCCGAAAACAAATTCCCTCATCTTATTCTCTCCTTCTATTAACCGCCGAATACGGCTCCAATAATAGCAAGAACAACGCTAATCAAAATTGCCCAGCATAAAAAAGTTGCTACAGTTTCCACAATAGAAATAACAACGAGTCCACCACCAAGAAAAGCCGCAGCAGCTCCAATGCTCCCACCAATAGTTTGACGTTTACAGATTACCCAAATGGCAGCTCCAGTATATACCAGAACTAAAACAGCACTTACAAAGAAAATAAAATCATCCATCTTGATTCTCCTCTTATGCCGCGCAGTCATCATCCAAACAGCAGTCATCCGTAGAACGTACTTCATTGTATCTATTCATAGCTTTTTCCTTTTCAGATATCCAGACCGTCTTCGCAGTCTTCCCCATTTTCGATACAATCATTTTCGACAGAAGACTCTCCTTCAACTTCTTCTGCAACATTATTTTCAATTGTATTCTCTTCTATATTTTCCATTTCTGCATCAACGCTGAAGTCATGAGATGCGGCTCTATGTGCATCCCCCATTACCTGACCTGTATTATCAGTCATTTCACCAATAGGCACATTTGTTACATCCAGTGTATGTGTATGGTCTCCATGGTCAGTAGTTACATGTACTCCATCATCATCAACCTGCCAGGACCATTTATCCTGATTGTCAAAATAATTAGACATACGCCATCCTCCTCTCAGATATCCATCCCATTATCCAGATCATTATTAATTGCCACATCCTCATTCTGCCCCTCTTGAACCTCCTGAGCTTCCTGATTTTCCTGAAATTCCTCAACCGCTTCAAAATAATGTTCGGCCATTTCGTTAGTCGAATTAAGAGCTTCCTCCTGGCTCATATTTGGGTCATTCATTGCATGTGTATAATATGTATTTACGGCATCTCTCAACGCCTGATCATACTCTTCCAAAGAAACTGGTTTATAATCAAAACTCATTTTTTTCTCCTTTTATAAGCTATTATTAACTGCATCACAACAATTTTATCAACTCATGGGCTGCCTTTAGGCGAATGTTTTTTATATCTTTATTGCCGAATTTTTCCCCATTGAAGTTATTGTTGAATGTAACATTACTCAATCCAAGCATCCTTTGCCATATAGACTGTGTTACCTCAGCAGTTACGTTTGCCGTTAAAATTCGGCTATAGCATCTTCTTAAAATTCCTGTGCGAATATGGATGCCACTATCCGGAGAATAGGAGTATCGTTCGAACGGATTAAATATGTTTCTAGCCTTCCATACCACACAATTGTCTGCCATAGGAACTGGCGTTTCATAATTTGAGATATCATCTGAAAATATCTTCAAAAGCAAAACAGCTAACACAGCGGATCCAATCAGCAAACTTATCTCAACTCCACCTGACAACGGTAAAATTGTTATTACTATTGTCAGCACAGTCGTTAACGCAGCAATACGTCTTCCAACCTGACTTTCACTTATAAGCATTGAAGCAAGTACCGTATCTAACAAAATTTTGATACCATTTACATTTGCTTCATTACCTCGTGTATTAAGAAACAACAGTACGATCCAAACAGCTAATCCTTTTCCCAGATTTACCATATTTCTTTTCAATGTTTCCATAAATACATCTCCTCCATGTCACTTTCTCAAACTACAGAATCCACATTTACCTCAATTTACAAGTCCTCCTCTCTTGATATGTTTGTATTTTACTACGCGTATCCGTTTTCATTTTCGAATTTTAAGCAATAAAAAAAGAGACTCTTATGTCTCTATTTTTATGATTTATTTCTGATAGATAAGGTACAACTTAATCGGTTCGCCGAATTTCTATTTAGCTTTATGTGAGTTTCAATTCCTTATAGGTAAGATACAATACGGGTGAAGATATTCTTTTGTATGCACCAGAAATCAAATTGTTTCAATTCCCTATAGGTAAGGTACAACGGGAAAATGATAGTTTTTGGACACAAGAGCGGATCGAAAAGTTTCAATTCCTCATAGGTAAGGTACAACGAACTATGTTGATTGCAGTATATCTTTTTATTGTCAAGTTTCAATTCCTCATAGGTAAGGTACAACTTTCAGAAAAAAAAGCTGAGCAGGATATATATTGCAGTTATGTGTTTCAATTCCTCATAGGTAAGGTACAACAGGACCAAGGTATGCGGAATGAGTGGCGAAGTTATGTTTCAATTCCTCATAGGTAAGGTACAACTATACTCCACGGGAAGGTCTTGACTTGCCAATTCTTGTTTCAATTCCTCATAGGTAAGGTACAACGGAATAAATTCTATGAAAAAATCAACTTTCATATTAAGTTTCAATTCCTCATAGGTAAGGTACAACCGACAATAAAGGAGGAAAAAAACATATGATGAGGATTGTTTCAATTCCTCATAGGTAAGGTACAACTTTTACAGAATAAAAATAAATAGGAGGATTTTCTATGAGTTTCAATTCCTCATAGGTAAGGTACAACAACAGCATTTTCGCTGTTCTTGAATTTTATTATGGCAGTTTTCCCCTGTTTTTGCAACCTTTTTCTCAAAAAAGTCGGTCGACCGTTTTTTCTAAAATGGCGGTTTTCCTTGATTTTACGCCATTTCTGAAAATCGGTATTTTTTGCTTGGAGATCGACCGACTTTTTGCTTTTGGTTTTTTAGAGTATCTCGAACATTCCAAATCCCTGGGCATTTTGGGCGCCAAGACCGGTCTGGTAGAGAAAGTCCTCTTTAACGGTGATTGACCCTTTTTTTAACTTTAAAGGTGCTCAGCATCACGAGCCCTTAGGGTCTAAATCAGCCTTTAGCCCCTCTCATTCCAATGAGACTACTTAAGGCATCCTGCAATGCACGAGAATAATTTACCCCTCGCTTGTCTGCTTCCACACTCATCCAGTATGGAATTGTACAGTTCTTTTTAACAGCTCTATTGTCTGCTTTTCTTCGATACTCAGAAAAATCAATATCAACTAGTATAACTATATCATCTTTTTCTGGTTTTACTTTTGCGCTATACGGACGCGGAATTTCTTTTCCATCATCCTGAAAATCAATTCCCATCAATCCAATAGCATCTCTTGCCATTTCCATCGCATCAGGAATGAACTCACCCTGTGTTCCGATATCAAAATCCGGAACCTTCACATAGTATCCGTCCCTGGTTTTTTTCATAAAAACTGGGTACGCTTCCTTCATTGTTTTTCCTCCTTAGGCACTCCTTATATATGGTATTAAACTTATGAGGTCTTAACCAAACTAGAACAAGACACTGGGGTTATTTCACCCCCATTTTTTTCACAATGTCTTATGCAAGGTGTGACCAAATCAGACCCTCGCTTGCGCTCGCGCCTAGTTTGTACGTCCCGTGCCAGGAGATAATAAGGCTTCTCTTATAGCATGTCACCCTTTTCTTCAAAATTTATCCCCGTACATTTTCAGACGTATTCTCGCCATTGTCGATAACTCGTAAGCTTCCTAACGCACGCAATAAAAAAGAGACCTTCTTCGTCTCTATTTCTATAAATCTATTCTCTAAAAAGTAAGGTACAACACAGGCCTGTGACGACGAGGGAACCAAAAGGATATTCCATCCAGAGTTTCAATTCCTTATAGGTAAGGTACAACATGTCATTGGCCTACACAAAGAGAAGATGTACTAAACCGTTTCAATTCCTTATAGGTAAGGTACAACGTATATACCATTTACAATATAGTTTTCTACTTAATAATGTTTCAATTCCTTATAGGTAAGGTACAACTAAGGATAACAATTATGAAAAAAAGTTTATTATATGTGTTTCAATTCCTTATAGGTAAGGTACAACGCATTAAGCCAGAGTTTAGCCGAAAAAACTTTTTAAGTTTCAATTCCTTATAGGTAAGGTACAACAAAAAGCGGAGAAAAGGTGAATGTAAAAGACGTCCCTGAATGTTTCAATTCCTTATAGGTAAGGTACAACTTTAAGCGATAACGGAAAACATCAGGCACATGAGGCTGGGTTTCAATTCCTTATAGGTAAGGTACAACACTAAAAAGACCAAAAAATAAATTGCAAACTCTCAAAGTTTCAATTCCTTATAGGTAAGGTACAACTTGAAGAGAGTAAAAACACAATATTAGTATATAATGTTGAGGTTTCAATTCCTTATAGGTAAGGTACAACAAAGGAGAATGTCCAATGAACAACAAAAAAGAAAAGTTTCAATTCCTTATAGGTAAGGTACAACCACAGCATTTTCGCTGTTCTTAGGTTTCATTATGGCAGATTTCATCCATTTTTGCAATCTTTTTCTCAAAAAAGTCGGTCGATCGTTTTTTGCGAAATAGCAATTTTCCTTGATTTTACGCCATTTCTTGAAATTGACATTTGGGACTCGGAGATCGACCGACTTTTTTATCCTTGTACAACTTCTACTTTCACTATATTTTCAATAATACTTATACGGCTTGTAACTCTCATCCCTCAATAAAAAATTCTTGTAGCTTTGAACTTCACTTTCCAATAACTGATAATATGATATTTCCTTACCTTTAACAGTAATCTTGCTTTTGAGCTTTTCTTCATACATTTGCAGGAAAATGTTCTTTCCCTCTTTCGACAAATATACTCCCATGTTTGAGATTTCAAAATCAGCAAGCAGTGTCAGCATTTTCTTATTAACCATTGCAAAAATAATCCGATCTACAACAATTGGTTTGAAAATATCAGCAAAATCAAGATTCAAACTCTGACTTCTCCTGTTGGTTGCATGCACTACTCCAAATCTGGGATCTAAGCCCTTTTTCCATATGATATTTAGAAAAGTGTTATATAAAAGCGTATTCCCAAAACTAATACATGCGTTTATCGCATCCTCCGGCGGACGTTTTGTACGTTTCTCATACAAAAAATCTGGATTTTCTAAAATGCCATTAAACGATGCATAATATAGCTGTCGTGCTTTTGCCTCTATAAGCATCATATCATTTACCGTAGACGCACGATTTATTTCATCAATATATTCACTAATTGCATTTACATTGTCTTTGAAAGTTCCTTTATGTTTCTTCTCATAATACCTTAAATTTGCCCTGATATTATGAAGGCCAGCAATTTCCATTTTACGGGCAGTATCTGTTCTTATAGCTTCATCTATATAATTTTTACTTTGTACCAAAATTATTTCTGCAGACTTTTTCGTTTTCTCCGGCAAAAAAGTGCCAATAAGCCGACCATATTTATCAAAAAATGATACTTTTATCTCGCGATTACTAAGTGTCTGCAATACATTTGACGCCAGTGTCACATTTCCATATATATTAAGCTGATCAGATACTTCAACTGGGATATAATGCTTCTTTTTCTCATTCTCAAAAAGCAATCCGTAATCCTGGCGATTAATAATTCCATCAGATGTAATGTGGTACCTTCCGTTAATAAACTCCAGATTACTATTGTGCCAGTTTGAATACTGGTTCACACTTTTGTAAATATGTTTTCTGACGTCAACCTTATTATTTCGTATTAAAATATCATATCCTAAAATACTTCTGGTACTTACATCAAAAATTCCGCTTTTTTCTTTATTAACCGTTAGCTTCCTGCTTTTAAGCAACTCTGTTAATTCGCTATATACCTTTAGAGCTTTTTCATAAGAATCCATATAAACATAAATATTGTCTGCATAGCGAATCCAATTCAATTCACGTACATTTAATTCTCGATCAAATTCGTTTAAATAGAGATTGCTTAATACGGGACTAATTGCATTTCCCTGTATAATGCCCTGCATTTTACGGCTAATTCTTCCTTCGAAAGATATATCACAAAATAAATACTGTTTTATAAGGTGCAAAACTGCTTCATCCGAAATATATTTTTCTATTTCCGAAATTAAATTTTCCAACGGAATTGTGTCAAAATAATTCTTCAAATCGATTTCGATTACATATCGCATTCCCAATTCGACATATTCTTTTGCTTTCAGAACTGCTGCCATAACCCCTTTTCCGTCCTGATACGCATAACTGTTTTCACAAAATATTGGGGCTAAATAGCGGTTTAATTTTTGTGACATCATGCGGGTGATAAAACGATCTATTACATTTAAACTAGCTATGTTTCTACGCTTTCCAGTTTTATTTACATATTCACGTATTAAAATAATTCCTGGCTGGTATTCTTTATTTTTCAAATCTGAAATAATCTGATTATGATTCAATTGCCAGTATTTTTCTAATTCGGATACATGCATTCCATCCGGGCCGCATCCATCATTTTTTGTTGTAAAATGCGCAAGTGCCAAACGCTGGTTATTCTTCGAGAGCATTTCATCAATTTTAAACATGTTCACCTCAAATAATGTTTGATGTTGACTGTACGATACCAATTTGTTCCTTTTTCGTGTACTTGACGGAGTCCAAATGATAAATGATTACGGAATCCAATTGCGAATCAATAAGGTATCCTAATTCTTCTTTTAAAGCATTTAATTTCGATTCTGTTATATTGCCTTCAAATACTGATTTCTGTATATGGATCAAGTACTTGCGGCATATTTTCAATGCTTTTCCTACACGTTTCTGGTTAATGTCATATACCAGTATCACATACATGTAAATCACGACCTTTTTATAGCTTAATTCCTTATAGGTAAAGTATAGAGAAAATTTGTCTGAATAGACGTAGGTAATACGAAAGTTTCAATTCCTTATAGGTAAGGTACAACGATATAGATTAAGTTGGTACATAAATGAAAGCTTAAGTGTTTCAATTCCTTATAGGTAAGGTACAACGATTCCCTGGCTGTGCATCCCTATCCCATTCACATCGTTTCAATTCCTTATAGGTAAGGTACAACGAAAAAATGGAGAAAAAGGAAAAAGACATGATGGTAAAAAGTTTCAATTCCTTATAGGTAAGGTACAACATTTTAAGTAAGGTTTACGATGTGGTTTCCGGTCAAGTTTCAATTCCTTATAGGTAAGGTACAACCAGGTGAGGATGATAGCCTAACTGCTGCTATGTTCTGTTTCAATTCCTTATAGGTAAGGTACAACTTATATTTAGTATTCTTTGTACTTGCAATTTATGGTTTTGTTTCAATTCCTTATAGGTAAGGTACAACCAGAGTTTATGAGCCTGACAGAAATATTCAAAAAATTGGTTTCAATTCCTTATAGGTAAGGTACAACGGAATACTATGAGGTATGCAAGGACGTGGAAGAAATTGTTTCAATTCCTTATAGGTAAGGTACAACAAAAGTGTTACATGTTGAAAGGAGAATATTTCTCAATGTGTTTCAATTCCTTATAGGTAAGGTACAACAATCGGAAGGAGAGAATTGATATGACAAATAGGGGCAAGTTTCAATTCCTTATAGGTAAGGTACAACAACAGCATTTTCGCTGTTCTTGAAATTTATTATGGCAGTTTTTCCCTGTTTTTGCAACCTTTTTCTCAAAAAAGTCGGTCGATCGTTTTTTCTAAAATGGCAGTTTTCCTTGATTTTACGCCATTTCTGGAAATCGGTATTTTTCGCTTGGAGATCGACCGACTTTTTGCTTTTGGTTTTTTAAAGTATCTCGAACATTCCAAAACCCTGGGCATTTTTTGCGCCGAGACCGGTTTGGTAGAGAAAATCCAGGTATTTGCGCTCGCCGCTTAGTCTGTAGGTTCCGTACCAGGCGGTAATCAGGATTCCCTGATAGCGTGTTACCATCTTCTTGGAAAATTTGTCTCCATACTTTTCCAAAGTTATCCTCGACATTGGAGGTATCCCATAATAGGCCTCATATTTGCGGTAAAAATTATCATCCGCCATATCATAGAATGCAGGATCATCTGGACTGAAATAAAAGGTCTTTCCCGTTTTCTCGTCTGTTGCATACAGTGTTAAGGGGGATCTCATCCTTATCAGAAGTTCCTGGTCTTCAACTGTGTAATCATAAAGTTCCAGCTGCACATCTGTGTACGTATGCTCTCCGAAACGGATTCCCTGGCTCCACATTTCCTCTCCCAACAGTCGGATCAGCAAAGGTTCCGGGCTTCGCACCTCAAAGGAAACTTCTGAAAAGAACGTTATCTTTTTATCTGTTATCTGATATTCTCCCTTCAGTTGGCTAAACTGGAACATTTTATATTGCCGCTGTCCTCTTGTAAATCCGCCATTGTGAAGAAATGCTGCATAGTCCGGCATAAGATCCAGCGAATGGTATATCACTGCCTGTAAAATATGATTGTAATTTATTGGTAGTGATAGTGGTTCATCCAAACCTATATGTACAACCAGTTGCATAATTATCGTTTTCCCTTCTGTCCGCTATAAGGCAATGCCGTTTCTTTGCTTAGAATTCCTGGCAGGATCCTTTCAACTCTGATGTCCTCTCTTCCTAAAGCCCACCCCTTTCCAGACACTGTTTTATGATTTTCCACAAACCAACGGAATCCTTCTGTCATTGCCTGGTTTTTCTGCTTAATATCCTTTGGATATGTAACCTCCATATTCTCTGGAACACTGTCAAGACCTGCTATTTTATAAAATTCTGCCTTCGCATGGGAACTCAGTTCCGCATCTTCATATGTCACACCAGCCGCAACCGGAACTTCGGAGTAGTCCAGCATTCCATTTTCAATTTCAATTTTTCTCTCTTTTACCTGGATCACATTACAGGAAATGCTTCCCAACCCTAAAGGCTTTCCGCTTCCCAGTTTGAGACCAAGGTTTTCACTTCCACAGTTTAAGATCCAGATGAGCTGATCCAGCTGCGTTTTGGAAATACCGTCAAAATAGAGTTTTCCCTTAAAAACAACATTCTTTTTCACAGGTCTTACAGTTTTATTTAAATTGGATGGCTTCGCCTTAATTATTATTCCATCCCGGCTGTGCCAGTAAAATTTTCTTCCACGCAGCTTTCCTGGTTCTACATTTAGTCTGCCGTCTTTCACATAATAATCATAAGTCCAGAAGGTAGCTCCCTCTGGTTTTTTCAAGTAAAATTCTGCATTGCCAAGCTTTGGGCCGCCAAGTGTCTGCAGGGTTATTTTATCGCACAGATAATAGTCTTCTGGTGCTCTTTCCTCTGCTGCATATAAGTCCATGAAACGGATCCTGGAACCGCTGGAATTTTCGTCCTTTCCAATGTGGCCGAACAATTCGCATGCAGGACAGAAATTCTTTGTACAGGGTGCAAATTCCCCCGCCAGCATACCTATACTATTGTTAGACGCTTCTTTCGTAATCGTCGCCGGGGATAAATAAACAGTTCCTTTATCCAGGGTTGAATAATTTACAGGAAAATACATGATACCTTTCCCGCAAAGGAAATTCTCCAGATCTTCTTTGTATTCTTTATAAGCATCTTCGTTGCTCTTCTTCAGCGCAGGCTGATCCAGATAAGAATTCAGCACTGGAAGAAGTTTCCTTTCAACTTCATCTCTGGAAAGGCTGATTCCCTTTTCATTTTTATTTTTTATGGATAATACATGATATCTTTTCTTATCCTTTTCTCTTGAACCGCCCATTCCCCATTTTAAAAGATACCCCTGCCCCTGGATTTCTTCTCCATTCCTGTTTTTCTCGAAGCCTCTTGGAGTTTTTCCTCCAAATGCTTTCTCTCCTATGGGGGATGAAACCGCACTGCGCAGAACAATGGTTCCATTCCCATTTCTGCAAAGCAGCCCGGCTTTAAACCTCGTCGGGGTCCTCTTTACCGGGTATTCCGCGCTGTTCAGCTGGCCCATACAGGAATCCGTCAATGTCTCATAAACGTTCCTTACCACGCCGCGCATTTCACTGCCCGGGATAACCGGGGCATGATATTTTCCCTCATATTTTTCTCCAGGATCCAATTCCGTGTAGGAAAAAAAGTCATAGGACTTATGATCAACAATCCGTATCGATTCCTTAAACGCAGTCTCAGAGCTTGAATTCGGTATAAAAAGCGGGGTTTTCGTCGTAATACTGTATTCGATCACACCTGTATGTTTATCCGTATCTGAATACGCACGTACTTTTTCTGGAGGAAAACTGATAAAATTGTAAGGATTAATAAATTTCTCAGCCATTCCTATTTCACCTCCTTCAATCTGTAATTTCCGATCCTCATAAGGTCATTCTCATCATAAGTAATGTAATTTACCACTTCCACAAATCCGGAATCTTTATCCGGTTTCTCTTTCTTATTCCCCAGGGTGAGGATCTTCTCGGTATAAATATCCTGGTGTTCTACCGTCTCGTCAATGATCAGGGTTTCCATTTCCCCTCTTCTTGTTTTTATATAACGGTACTCCCTGGTATCATCGAACAGATGAAGCTCCAGAAGCTTCTCTGCCAGATACGGATCTTCCAGAAGCTCCTCTTTTTTATACTTCTCGTATTTCACCTTATCTGTATATAAGGCATATAAGATTCCCTGTTCCGGTATATTTGAAAGATTCATTCTCGTCACCCCATCTCTGCGCAAAGGCCTTTGAACGCTTCTGCAATCAATTCATTTTCCATTCCTGCAATACTGATAGGTCCATTCGGGTAAAAAGTCCCTCTTCCCACTGCGGTCTGTCCGCCCACTGCCAGGTACCCGTTCTGCAAATCTTTCAATGCCAAGAGCAAAATTCCAATCATCCATCTGCCTTCTTCCGGATTCTTTCCCTTGCGAACTGCTATTTCCAGGGTAAAATGCCCGCCTACATACGTTTTTTCTTTATAGAGTGTCCCATCCTTGACTGCTGATTCGAAGCGGCTGATTCCGGTACGGACCATAGTAAGAGGCCTGGCTCCCTCAATCTGCGCTTCACTGATTATAATGTTAGACGCATGTCCGTCCTGATCCGCTGCATCCCCAAACATTCTTTTTGTAATTTCTCCTGCACTTACTGGAAGCTTCGCCCCGCTGTCTGCCAATTCACTAAGAATCTGTGATACCCTGTGGCGAATCGCGCCAGCAAAACTGCTGCCTGGAATAACCGGTTTCTCATTCGGAGCAGAGTATATAGTAAGATGTACAAAATCCGGCTCCCCTTTCTTAGCTGCATACTGCCGGATGCTGATACCTCCTCTCATCGCAAGCGGCACCCGGATCTGTACCATTCTGCTGGAATCTCCTGCTTCTGCCAGCCAGCTTTCAAGCTCATCTGCCGCATTTTCCCATGCAAAATCTTCATATGCCTCTGCATATTCCAGGTAATTTTCCCGGTCATATATTTTCGATGCCAATTTTACAATCTTAATTGCCCCAAAACCTCTTGTTTTCTTCCGTCCGAGCCGTACCTCGCCCTGCTGAATTCCGTAAAAAACAGTGGAAAGCTCTCTTTTCATCATGGTCTCGTCATCCCCTTCACGGATCACAAGCTCCAGATAAAAATGCCCCTTCAGCCCTGTTTCCAGAATCTCCATATCATATTTACAGCCAGCTTTGGCTACTTTATTTTCATTTAATCCAACACCATCCCGGATTCCCCATACAGGCGCCTCGTCAAAGGTCAAATCGGAAATAAAAAGCGGGCTCATTTTTCCCCGGGTATTGTCTGCCGAATATCCAAACAAATCCCACTCATTCTCTCTTTCCCCAATGTAGGACCGCATGGCTCCTGCAAGAGAGGTTCCCGGTACAAAGGGATTCCCCTCAAAATCGCGCAGCACATCCGCATCTGTCCATTCGTCTTCTCCTGAAGCCACATTAAGCGGAGACTCCAGCTGAATCTGGACATAAAAAACCTGGCGTTTTAAAACAGCTTTCATTATTTTTTGTCTCCTTTCTGATGGGTTTTCACAAAATATTTCAGTTCTGCCAGATAAGCATTATAGACCTTACGGAAAAGCTCATCCTCAGACAGCGCATTGGCAAAGTCGCTGCCATACTCCGCTGTCATCCGTTTCTGTGCAAGCATTCCAATTTCATCCGGCTTCACAAGAGCGATCAGGGATCTGCACAGGCTGTTTTTGCTTTCTTTCTCAATTCCGGCAGCCTCTTTTTCCATATCTTCATAAGAATGCTCCGTCCTGAAAAGCACTCTTAATTTTGCTACTGCAGCATTCATGCCCTCTGTCTTGTTCTCGTATTCAGGTTTCTTTTCTTCAAATTTTCCCCACACAGCGATCTCCAACTGTTTTTCAAATTCTGCCTGAAGAAGCTTCTGCAAAATTCCGGTGGAATCTTCCGGCAGTGTTTCTGCGGTTTTGGACGGCTGGGCCTTTCGCACTACCACATCAGAGGTATCCCCCGGTTCTTTCACCAGAAGCTCCCCATAGCCTTCCGATACACGCTCCCCGGCAAATTTCCCATCCAAAAGCCCCATATCAAATCCCTGGTCAGAATAGAGAAGGAAGGTACTTCCCTTGGCCAGAGCGTATGCCGCCGGCTTTCTGCGCTGCCAGGTAACGTTGTATCCTCCAATTGGATTGAATTGAATGTACGGCTTTTCCAGATGGAGGTCTTCGGTCCCTGCCATCCTGCGGAGTTCTTTTTCCAGCACCCGGATGTCTGTGGTCAGCATTCCCTGGTCATTGTAAAGAAGTACATCTGCTCCTAGTGTGAGAATTGCCCTTTTCACTGTTTTATGTTCTTCCGCCATTTCCTCTGCATAGTCCAAGGTGAAATCCACTGCACCGAATTCACTGGAACGGCCATAACCCATCCGGACCTCATTCATGGATTCCACAGCCTGGAGGATCTGCTTGGCCTGCTCTTTACCGGCATATAGGTATCCTCGGAAGCTCTGTCCGGGTGAAATGGCGGCAAGCTGGTAAAAGCTGGAGCCATCCAGGCCAGTTGCCCTTCCTACTGATTTATCTGACGGGCGCTGATGGTGATAGCTGATTTCTGTTTCCACATCTGCAATCAGGCCCCTTTGGTCCATATAGCGGATATTTGCAGGGGACATCTGTTTTCCCTGGATTTCAGAAGGATCTGCAAGCAGCATGTCTTTGATTCTCAACTCACCATTTTCATCATAGCGCTGGTCCTTCACTTTTTGCAGGGAAATCTGCCCCGGTACACAGCGTTCTTCCCCATTTGTGATATAAGCGTTGGAAACGACTACTTCACCGCCTGCCATCAGCCGCTCATAGCCTTCCGGTCCCAAGGCACCTGCAATCAGTCCCAGCACCTTACTGCCAGCAATATAGTCTTCTGTAACTGCCTGGTTTCCCTGTGCGGATTTGCAGATCAGGGCACTTTTCAGGTGAATGGTATAGTGGATCTTATTCTGTTCCTTCAGCTGCTCCTCAGCAAACAATACATGTGAGATTTTTTCCTGTTTTTCATCCTGTCCGGATAATTTCAATTCCACCAGTCCCAGGCCTCGTGTTCTGGAAACTCCCATATGTTTCACAAGGGAAGCGGCCTGTCCCAGAACTTCTGGTTTGGAAACCTGCCTTGTCCAACTGCAGTCCGCAACAAAAACTGTGCCTTTCTTTACAACACGGATGCGTCTCAGAGAATTGTCTTTTGCCACTCCTGTTTCCGGATTCACTGCTGTCTGAGTGCGCATATAAGTATACTGGTTCAGCACATTCTGCGGGCTTTTCAGGCCTGTGTGGCTGCATTTTCGCAGAACCTCCACCACCTGGTCATAGTTTTCAATATATGCATTGGAAAGGGAAAACACTGAATTCTGGCTTCCTTCTTTTCCAAAAATCTCACTGATTTCCCGTGGTGCAATTCCCATTTCCGCCATCTCCATGGCAGCTTCCCTGATACAGCCTTTGATTCTCTTTGCGGGAATATAGGGGATTCCGTTTTCGTCGTACACTACATCCGTATCTACCACACTGTTATAAGTGTCACCGGAATATGTACAAAGATCACTGCGAAGTGTAATCGTCAGTTTCATTTATTCATCCTCCTTTATCAGCCAGTCCATGATCTCCAGTGCATCGTACCAGATCGGCGCCTCTTTCTTTGCCGCTTTCAGCCCTGTATAGCCTCGGGACTCCAGGAAGGTGATCTCGCTGTCAAGCTCAGCACCGCCCATTGGAATGATATCTCGCAGTTTCTTCGCCTTGCTTCTTGCCATTGGCGCACTCTTGGATTTTTCCCCCTGTGCAAAATATTTCAGCCAGTACATCAGCCTGGAGATATTGTAGCGATCATTTTTCCCATTCATATTCCACTTATCCTCTTCAAACGGAACATAATAGGGGCGGAAAATAAAGGATTTTCCATCTGCCGTGTAATGACGGTCACGGTAGGTATCCAGTTCAGATGCCCTGATATTGGTACAGATCTGATAATCCAGGAAATTGCCAATCTTGCTGCCGTTCCCTTTACATGTATCCTGTTTGGCACACTTCTTCGCACTTTCACAGCAGGCTTCTGCTACCTGGTATGCATCAGAAAACGGGAAATGGCTGTTGAAAAAGGCAATTCCCCCGCAGGCAGAAAATTCTCCTTTTTTGCTGATGTTTTCCAGGAAAAACTTCACAGCTGGAATGGCCAGTTTGGCGTTGCAGACAAACGTAATGTCATCTCCAGCCACAATGATCTCCCTGTATAATTTATGATCCTTAGTCTCTTTGATTTTCGGGGTCAGGGAATCCATATAGGCTTTCATTTCATCTACAGTCTGCCGGAAATTTCCGGAAATCCGCAGGGACAGCCCACGCATTTTGGCAATTGCTTCCTCATAGCCGTCCGTTTTTTCCATTTCTTTTCGGATGGTATTTCCCATACTGTTTCCATCAATGTGAAAAACAGCAAGTGTGCTGTTGTCCCCTTTTTCTGTAACCATGTTATCGAAGAGTTTTTCATCTTCTGTTTTCGGGAATGCAGCTCTTTTGAGGATTGCTTCTGTGGAATAATAATTACCGTCCACATCTTTCTTCGTCAGAGGTGCGCCTGTAATGGAATCTGCTGCCATAAAAGGCATTGCACCTACAGGCATGTTCAGCGGCATGCTGGCTTTGATTTCCCGAAGACGGTTGTTGATTGCTTCATAATCTTCCATATAGCTGTCTGTTTTTGGCACTACTGCCACTGCCAGATTCAGGGAGTAGGTCCTGTCTAACAGATATTTTGCCAGAAAACGGTTTACCCTCTCGCATTCCCTTCCATGGCGGAACAATACATAGGCATTTCCTCCGCCGATAAACAGGATCTGCATTTCCACTTCCGGATTTTCCAGAAATGCTTTAGGGTCGTCTTGGGTCCAGTCTGTCATATATCGGCAGGAATCTTTGGAAGTCTCCTGCGTGCGTATGTATTCCTGCAGCCCTTCTGTAATGATCCTTTCTACCAGTGCAGACGCACCTACAATTTCTTTGGCTGCATTGCTTTTGAAAATGTAACTTTGAATTCCTCTGACATCATACATTGCCAGAACCTGCTGATCCAGTAATTCCGGTCTCATGGCTTTCCCTCCTGGTTTCTTTTAGTATTCTCTGAATCCCTGAAAAATAAATACAGTTTCTTTGCGTACTGTTCCATCTTGACCTACATGCTCTATGGCCCTCCGTTCTGAACAGCTGGCCAGCACTTTGATTCCCTTTGCCTTAAGCTTCTGTACAATCCGGAAGCAGACTACAAATTCCCCCATGCACATAACCGCAGACGGTTTTTGAGACAGTATCTCTGCCGTGACACGCTCTGCCAGATTTTCCAGCTGGGTATCCGTCAGGTCACACGCCACGGCGGGAAATGGAACATCTACAATCTTTCCATAGTTCTCTGCTGCTGTTCTCTGTGCAGCGGACCACTTTAGAGACGGATGATTGGAACAGTTCACAAATACTTTCATTACCAGTTTCCCTTTCCCATATGAATATGGAGCAAATTAGTTATACCAAGTTTACAATACTCTTTGTTATTTTTCAATATTTTTTCATCATTTTTCCTATTTATTTTTGTTTTTTCGATTTGTTTGTTGTATATTTTCACAAATCGTGTTACACTTTTACAAATATGAATCATGGAGAGGTGATATACAATGGAATTTGATTCACTCTTATCAAGCTTCAAAAAACAACTGCATATTTCAGACCACGAACAGAATATCCTTTATGGCTTTTTGCGTTTTCTGAACAATCAGGGAAATACTCCGAACACCATAATCCCATATGGCCTATTGGTACAATACGATGAGATCAGTTCCTGTCAGACTTTCCTCACTACCCTGGAATCAGTCCTTCCCCAGTTAGGTACCAAGACCAAATATCTTCTCAAGCATACAACAGAAAAAACCTTATCCCAAATCTCCCTTGCCCATCATGTAAAAAGAGCAGGGGAAATATTAGTGCTGACTGATTGTGCTGAGGAAGGCTCACTGAATCCTATTATTTCCCAGTTTGAAGCAACCCCAGGAACCATCAAAATTGTATGCGCACCATCCAATATAGTGGAAAAACGTTTCCGCTCTAATGAACACTTTTTTTACCGGATTCTTGCGCGGCATATTCATCTTGAACCACTCCGTACCCAGGAAATTACCGAACAGTTTCTCTGCACTTTCCAGTCCAAAGGCTATAAGTTCACTGAGGAATTCAGAAGCGAAATCGCATACTATATTGAATCCATATATGAAAACGCCGATTTCCAGAATGAAGCATTTATTAACGATTTAATCAGGCGTATCGAATTAAGTATGGCAGAACGGAAAGGAATCAATGCTTACAAAGCTGAAACAAGCGTGGATCTTTCCTTTGTTCCTTACTCTACAATTGTGCAAACAAGAAAAGCAGCGGCAACAGCATCTGAAAATGCTGATTCACCAAAACCAGACAACAAAACTCCTGGAAAAAAGAAAGAAATTCCTCCGCAGCCAGTTGATCTTGATACCTGGTTTTCCAGCATTGCCCACTCTCTCGGAGCAAAACCTGATTTTCCTGCTGCTTGCAGTCATACCAACGTATTGTTGCTTGCTTTAAGTACTTTTGGACAGTCTTTAAGATATACCAAATATCCATATGATTTTGATGGAACGACCGATTATGTGGAAGGATATTACCAATTAGAGCCTATTCCCAAAATGCTTGAAAGGCTGTTAGCTAATAAAAGAGAGTATCTTGATAAAGTTGTTATGCTTTGTACCAAAGAAACATTGGCTTCAACCACCGTCCTAGCTCCCTTAAATAAGCAACTTATGGTTTCACCTGTAGAATATTTTCAAAGAGCAATACGAAAATATTTAAGCCCGCATCAAAAAGATGAGGACTGTTTTGTAACAATCAACGTTTCTCTGGACTCTCCTTATAATGGCATCCAAAGAGTTATTGAAACGCTCCGTGGTATTGAGAATCCGAAACTATATCTTGATACTCATGGTGGTATTCGTGGAATTCAGCGTGTTCTGGAGGCTACTGTATCTCTTTTGAAAATAGAGCAAATAAGTGTTAAGGATGCCTATGCAGTAGAATTTGATCCCAATTCACATACTTCACGTATTATTTCTGAAACAGAGAACATGAAAATATATGATTTTGTTGCAGGGGTTAATGAATTTATCACTTGCGGAAGAGCCGACACACTGAAAAAATATTCAGCCGCTTCCAGGCATACCAGTACCTCTCAGGAGCAGGAACTTATTAAGGCAATTCATAATGTTGCCAACGGTATCCAATGGTGTTGTATACCTGAATTTCAAACGGGTTTGGGAAATCTCCAGCGTTTTTTCCGTGAGAATAACGATTTCCCAACTGACAACGACCAGTTTTCTTATCTGGATATCTATAAAAAGGATATCGAACTTGATTATCAGAAATTGGTAAGAGAACACAATGTAGCAGATGAAATCAATTGGTGTCTAAAAAAACACTTTTATCAACAAGCATTAACATTAATTGAATCCAAAATTTCGAGCCTATTAATTAATGAATGGAAAATTTTAAAAGTAGCCGATGAATATGTTCCTGTTGAGCAAAATGGAATAATTGTTTATAAAATTCCAAATTCTTCTAATACAATTTCGTTAAATGATTTATTTAATGCTTTAGTATATCCTATAACAAAATTCCTTTTGGGTAATTATCACAAAACTCCCAATAGAACGGATAGTTATTTATTTTTAAATTCTGAATTGTTTAATCAGTTAACAGAACGAGATTACAAATATTTTTTGCATTCAATCCAAACAGATACTCACTTTTCCATCAAGCCAGATAAAATAAAAAATCAGTATTTAACGAGGGCAGCACAAAATGCCAGCATTAGCAAAGAGACAAAGGTACCAAACAGTATTATAATTACCGACGAAGTAAACCCAAGCATACTCTTCCAGATCCTTATTTTGCACAAAACTTTAAAGGATGTCAGAAATACCATGAATCATGCTTCATCTGAGTTAAAATATCAGCTGGATTCCATCGTTCTTGCACTAAAATATTATATGAAATGGGTTGAGCAACTTAACCCCAATAAATAATTCCTTTCCGAATGCCGTTTTCCACAAGGCGGCATTCTTTTTTTGCCCCTCTCCTTAATAACCATATTCCTCTTTTATCCTTCTCTCCTCCCTTTTCCTCCTGTTTCTATGATATTTAGAAGACATTTCCATGCACATTGTTGGCCGCACCCAGATCTCGCCTCTTTCGAGAGCTTTTTTTCTCTCAATCCCACGGCTGGTGTTATATTCTTTTAATTTTTCTGTATTCTTTACACTTCTCATAGCATATTCTCCTCTTTGTGTGCCACTTAAGCAGTAATCTCTTTCGTTCTGGAACCAGTATACCGTATAATTTCGTATTTATTTTCGAATCTGCATTGATTTACTGATTTGTATAAATTACAATACTATTCAAAGGAGACGAAAACACATGAATAATAAAAAGCATGTTCTAAAAGCACCACAACGCCGAACTCTATACATAAACTATCTTCGAGAACATGGCGGTGCATCCACAGATGAATTCCGCGAATATTTGAAAAATAATTACCATGTAGAAATTTCCCGTGGAACGATTTCGGAAGACAGAAAATATCTGCAAAAACTGAACTATGATTTTGCCAAGCATAATGATATATTTTATCTGGTCAATGAGCCAGAAGGCACAAAAAATTTCTCATGTACTGCCAAAGAAGAATTTCCTCATCTGGACAGAAATCTTTTTCTGGACTGGATGATTTTAAAAGAATTTGCAGATGGACAAACAGATTATACAAGCAAAGATTTTGACAAAGATGTAATCCTAAAAGATGCTCATAGCCGTCTTGATTTAATAACCCGCCATCTCACAGCCCTTTATAAACAGGGCTATTTGAAGCGCAAAGAAAAGGCGCCAAAACCTTACAAATTTACTCTTATACCAGATGCCTCCTGTGTTCATTGTTTTTCATCAGATACTCTTCGGGATTTCTCAGACCAGCATGAGCATCTTCCTGACACTGGTGCAGCGGCTTCCGTTTTGAAACCAATTTCTGACTTTTGCAGTAAGTTACTAAATGGTGAAAGCTCCGATGCTGAAATTTCCTCCGCTCTTATTCACCACGGACGTCAGAACATTTTTCCCACAGACATTACATCACGTCTGCAAGAATTGAACCATTTTAATTTTCAGCAAAATAAATTAGACCTTTGTTATGTCAGTCCTTATGAGCCGCAACCATTACACTTTCTGTTTTCTGTTGCCGTAATATTCTATAGCATAGAAACCAACCGCTGCTATCTCCTCGGACAGTCTCAGGAATATCCGGTTATGCTCTGCCGTCTTGACCGCATTGATTTTTCAACTACCCGGGAATCCGAGGAAAAAAACCTGATTTACGGTACTTCAGACTGGAAAAAAATTTACAATGAAATTTATTCATCTTCTCTGGATTACTCTTCCCTGCAAAATCCAGTAAAGGTTGTTGTGCATTTTTCACGCTATTCACAAAATATAAGTGATAAAGTAAATGCTCTCGTAGCGTCTCGCCCCAAAACAGCTCATCGCGAGGATTCAAAAGATCAAAAGACCATCATCTATACTGACACTATCCGTGGACTTTCCTCTTTTGCCCATTATCTTCGAACATATGGCGAAAGCGCACATGTAGAAGCACCAGAAGAATTGAAAGAATTAATGCTTTCTTCTGCCCCAAAAGTTTTAGCACGCTATGAGGAGGTCAAACATGAAAGCAAGAACTGAATTCTCCAATACTCCTAACCGGGATCTGCAATTTCAACATCTGACCCAGCTTCTGGCACTGCTGATTTGTGAAGACATTGATTTCACCATTGATGGAATCAGCCTTGCAATGAATATTCCAGTTTCCCAGGCACGCCAATACATTCTGGATCTTTTTTCCATCAAAGAGCTTACTTCCAATATTGTTTGCTACCAGGAAAATAACATAGGAGAATATGATGAAATAGATTTTGATTATGAAAAGAAAGAGCTCTGGAGTAAGCAGCTGCTTACTGGCTATTTCGACAAGCATATTTTTAAGATGGATCCTGCTGTATTGTATATAGAATACCAGCTTCCGTTGTGGCTCAACCAAATTGAATATTCCCAACTTGCAGCCAAGTACCCCGACTTATTTAACCAGGCGGTAAATACATTAAAAACCAAAAGAGATATTTCCAGCCTGCCGCAATCTGTGAAAGACCGTGCCTCTGAAATTCAGGCTGCAATTTTAAATAATTATGAAATTGAATTTTCTTATAATGGGACTCTCCAAACAGGTATATTTCCGCAGGTTCTTTATCACGATACAGATCGAAATATTATATATTGTGTGGACAATATCAAAAACTGCTACCGTTTAGATCGTATTGATTCGGCTTCCAGAATAAAGCAATATAACAAAAAGAAAGCAAAAGATATTATTACATTAGGACCAAGCACCAAGCCGCCCCTTTCAGACGAAGACAGAGAAAAATGTGATTATATGTGGGGAATGGCTGATTTCAAAGAAGAGCCAGTTCAAGTCTGCGTAAAAATTTATCATGATACTCCCAATCTTTCCAACAAGATCAAAGACGAAACCCGTCTTCGCAAGTATGCCCGAATTGAAGAGCATGATGGATTCAGCTATTACTATGATACTATTATCGGCACTGATAATTTTCGCTCATGGCTGCGTGGCTACGGTTCCTCTCTTATTGTGCTTGAACCAGAATCACTGGCTGAGAAAATGAAAGAGTCCGCGAAAAAAATTATTGATTTGTATTCCAAACCTCCACTTTCGTATTAAAGTACTGACTATAATTCTCGTCAGACGATACTAAAAGCTTTCTGACGAAAAAACACTGAGACCATATTACGATCCCAGTGTTTTTTATTTTATGATGCATTCGATAGCTAATACTCTCTATCACATCTTCAATATGTTTTTATTTTAAAGCTGTTCTGGCTTCTCCACTGCATAAGCACTCTGCTCCTGCATTGCTGTTACTCCAGACAAATCTGCGGAATCGCTGTAAGAACCAGTTGTAATCGTATACTCACTGTCACCCTGTACGTAAACAGTTCCGTCTGTACCCTGAATGGTCACAGTTTTTCCTTCGCCATCAACAATGGTTCCTTCATTTTCCAAAGAAGAAACTGTGCTGTCTCCTGTCACAGTCCAGGTGGAATCCGAGCTTACATAAACATTGCAATAACCCACTCCACCTTCTCCGGCGTATGTTTCATCATCTATAACCGCACCTGTCAGACTGCTGCCTTCTGTGAGATAAAAATCCAGATCACTGATAGAATCCCAGATCACATCGCCCTGCATATCCTGACTGATTCCTGTAAAGTGGCAGTCAGCTCCGTTTGCTCCAGACTGTCCCCATCCTCTCTGATTGGTATTACCTGTACACTGCAGGAAAAACTCATTATCATCGTTATAGTTAATATCTACATTATTTAAAGTAATAGTGCTCTCTGTATTGGTTGTATAAAATACACCGCCGTTCTCAGAAGTCAGGCTGCCGCCGTCCATCTGGAAGGTACTGTTTCCAACCTCAGAATCACCGGACATGCTCTGGTAAAGAATCACAGTCCAAGTATTGTCGTTCTGATCCAGGTCACTCATGTTTCCAGTGAGATCACAGTCATAAAGGTGAATGGAGTTCAGACCTTCGATGCAGACTGCCTCGGAACCGTTTGCTGTAAGGCTGGCATTGCTTACTGCAATGTCTGCTGTACTGTAAATAGCAGGAGAACCAACACCGTTGGAAACATAATTTCCACCATCGATCACCATAGTTCCACCGCCTCTGTCACTTCGGATTGCTGCAGAAGACTCACCATTTGTCTCCACATCCAGATCCCAACCGTAAAGAGTACCGCCACCGGCTACATGAACACCGCCTGAGGTATCCTGAGCAGTTTTTACAGTTGTGCCAGATGCATATACAGTTCCATCTCCATATGCAAAAAGTCCTGCACCACCAGCTGCATCTGTTGTTACACTTCCATCCTTCACATAAGCAGTACCGTCTGTGGCAAGAACTGCTGCACCAACGCCATAGAAGCTGGAATTGTCTCCGCCTTTGCTATCCGCAGAAGTTCTTGTAATAGTATCATTATCAAAAGTAACACTTGCACCGGAAGAAATCAGTGCTGCATTCTCGTCAGTTCCTGTTGACTCAATTGTCTCATTTGATACAGTTGTATCTTCTGTATACTCATTTACTGCAGTATAGCTGTCCACACCCTGAGATTGTGCACCTGGACCTCCCTGGCCTGAAGCACCCTGACCATCACCACCTGGACCTCCCTGGCCGCCCATTTCCATGGACATTACTGTAACGGAAGCTGCGTTTCCATCTTCATCTAACGTGACAGAAACGATATCTCCTTCCTGAATGTCAGAAAGTGAAATTTCCTCAGACTCTGCAGACTGTCCGTCACCTTCTGGTGCACCACCATTCTGGTCATCCCCTTCTGGCTTCTCCGGTGCTCCGCTATTTTGCCCATCTCCACCTGGCTGCATACCGCCTGCCTGCTTTGTAATCACAGTATCTGCAGTAACTGTAATCGTCTGCTCCTCACCAGTCAGATCCAACATAGAAGGTGCCTCACCACCCTGTCCGTCACCTTCTGGTTTCTCCGGTGCCTCTCCATTTTGCTCAGCTTCACCTGACTGGTCGTCTGATGCTCCGCCGTTCTGTCCATCTCCACCTGACTGGCCCATTGCTTTCATAATCCCAACTGCAATGGTAATCTCAGAGTCAGAAACCGACTTAACTTCACCAAGCACTACATTCTCCTGATTCTCCTCATTATTCTCACCGGAAGCATCTGCCTCACTACTTTCATCTGTTGTGCCTGCTGCATCCGCAGCTGCCTCTGTCTTACTGTCCTCCGCATAAACCATAGCCGGAACAGAAGCTGTTGCTACCATAACACCCATTAAAACTGCTAAATATTTACGTTTCATACCCATTTATTTTCTTTCTGCATTTGTCTTATTTTTGTGTTCCTTATGACTTATACTATACAAACAATTTGTATTCAAAAAATGGGGAAACAGTGTTCCTTCTATGGGTGCTTTCGTAAAAAACTGTGAACTCATATGTAAAGCGGACATTCGCAATCCGCTTCGCTACTTGCTCATGAATGCAGTCGCTTCGCGATATGTCAGTGGGAGCTGAAGGCTCCCACTGACATAAGCATCCCCCCTCACCCGCCGCTTAGTGCTCCGCGCACTTGAAGCGGGGGAATGCTTATCTGCATTCAAGCCGAAAAAAACAGGGTGCGCCATCACGCACCCTGCTTCATCCTCTTAATAACCTTAAGTCGTGTAAATTCCTCTCGCTCCTTCTCCTCCAAAGCATTGGAAATATCCTTTGTCAGAGCTTCAAACTTCGGAATCGTAATATTCTTCAGCGCATTCGCCCTCTTCTGCGTCTTCTTAATATTGCTGGCCAGACGAATCGCCGAATTCTCAATCATAGACAGCTTAATCGAAAGCTCCTTCACCCTCTCAAAAGCCGCCTTCGCCTCATCCAGAGACATCTTCGTACTATAATAAGCATACGTAGGAACATTTCCTGACTTGTCATACTCCACAAGCGGAATTTCTGTACCCATGACGCTACGCGTCTTAATACGAATCGAATCCTCAATCGGCACCGTATGCGAAATCTGATCCACAAACGCGATACCCATCTCCATATTCGCCCTCTGCAAAGCCGCATAAGCCGTACGGAACGTCTCATCAATCTGCCCCTGAATATCCTTCGCCTGATCAACCAGATTCATCATCTCACGAATCAGAATATTACGCTTTTTATCCATCAGTTCATAACCCTGACGGGAAAGAGCAAGAGAATTCTTAGCCAGAATTAAATTACCCTTGGTAGGAAACGTATTCGGATCCATTCAAGTCACCTCACTCTTTATTTGGTCGTCTCGTGATAATACTGATCCAGAATCTTAGTATCAATACGGTCAAGCTCTTCCTTAGGAAGCATACCCAGAAGCTCCCAGCCCTTATTCAGGGTATCAATAATACTTCTGTTCTCTGTATCCGTCTGTCCCACAAACTCAGCCTCAAACGCCTTACCAAACTGCAGATACTTCTTATCCAAAGGAGAAAGCTCATCCTCACCGATAACAGAAGCAAGCGCTCTCGCGTCACCAACCTTGGCATAACAGGAAAACAGCTGGTTCGCAACATCTTGATGATCTGCTCTTGTAAAGCCTTCACCAATACCATCCTTCATCAGACGGGAAAGTGACGGCAGAACATTGATCGGCGGGTAAACGCCCTGGCCATGAAGCTGTCTGTCCAGAACGATCTGACCCTCAGTAATATAACCGGTAAGGTCAGGAATCGGGTGCGTAATATCATCATTAGGCATAGTCAGAATCGGGATCTGTGTAACAGAACCTGTACCGCCAGAAACGATACCTGCACGCTCATATAAAGTAGCAAGCTCACTGTAAAGATATCCAGGATAACCCTTACGGGAAGGAATCTCACCTTTAGAAGAAGAAACCTCACGCATTGCCTCACAGAAAGAGGTAATGTCTGTAAGGATAACCAGAATATGCATTCCCTTTTCAAAAGCAAGATACTCTGCTGCAGTCAATGCAATCTTCGGAGTCAGAAGACGCTCAACAGTAGGATCATTTGCCAGGTTCAGGAACATAACAACATGGTCGGAAGCACCGCTCTCCTCAAAGGTTCTGCGGAAAAACTCAGCAACATCATACTTAACACCCATTGCTGCAAATACAATAGCAAAATTTTCATCAGAATCGGCACCAAGAGAAGCCTGACGTACGATCTGTGCAGCCAGCTTGTCATGAGGAAGACCGTTTCCGGAGAAAATCGGAAGCTTCTGTCCACGAATCAGTGTGGTCAGACCATCAATGGCAGAAATACCTGTATTGATGTAGTTTCGCGGATACTCACGGGTAACCGGGTTCAGCGGTAAACCGTTGATATTCAGACTAACCTCAGGAGTGATCTCACCAAGACCATCAATAGGCTGTCCAATACCGTTAAAGGTACGTCCCAGGATCTCCGGGGAAAGTCCGATTTCCATCGGATGACCGCTAAGGCGTGTATGAGTATTTCCAAGGGACATATTGTCTGTACCCTCGAAAACCTGGATAACTGCTTTATCCTCGTATATTTCAATGATACGGCCAAGTTTTTCGGTACCGTCATCCATACGGAAGGAGACGATTTCCTCGTAGGAAGCGTTCTTAACGCCTTCCAGAACTACAAGAGGGCCGTTTATTTCACTAAGGCCTAAATATTCGATTGCCATAAAAAACTTACCTCCCTATCAGCCGTTTCTCTCTAATACGTTATCATAGAATCTGTCGATGTCAGCCTTATACTGGTCAAACATCTCAGGTTTGTTATTCGGAACATCATATTTGATGGCAATTACACGCTCAAAAATGTTGTCCTCCTTCAGTACGGAAACCGGCATTCCCTGGTTTACAAGGGAACGGCATTTCTCATAAAGATAAAGGATAATCTCCATCATATTAAACTGCTTGCTCATTGGCACGCAGGTATCCTCTGCATGGAATGCATTCTGCTGAAGGAATCCAAGACGAATAACCCTTGCGATTTCCAGTGTCAGCTTCTGATCATCCGGAAGAACATCGCTACCGATCAGCTTAACAATCTCCATAAGAGAACTCTCCTGGTTCAGAATTGCCATCAACTGATTACGGTCGCTGACAAATTTACCGGAAACATTATCTCTATACCACGGACTTAAGTCCTCCAGGTACTCACTGTAGCTTGTCAGCCAGTGGATTGCCGGGAAGTGACGGGCATAGGCAAGAGACTTGTCCAGTCCCCAGAAGCAGCGGACGAAACGCTTTGTATTCTGTGTAACCGGTTCAGAGAAGTCACCACCCTGTGGGGAAACCGCTCCGATAATGGAAACGGAACCTTCTGTACCGTTTAAGTTCTGCATCATACCAGCTCTCTCATAGAAAGCAGAAAGCTTGGAAGCCAGATAAGCCGGGAAACCTTCCTCAGCAGGCATTTCCTCCAGACGTCCTGATAACTCACGAAGAGCCTCAGCCCAACGGGAAGTGGAGTCTGCCATGATCGCAACATCATAACCCATGTCTCGGTAATACTCAGCAAGTGTTACACCTGTATAAATAGAAGCCTCACGGGCTGCAACAGGCATGTTGGAAGTATTGGCGATCAGGGTTGTACGGTCCATCATCAGGTTTCCGGATTTCGGGTCGATCAGTTTACTGAAGTCTTCCAGAACCTGTGTCATCTCGTTTCCACGCTCACCGCATCCAATATAGATAATAATATCTGCGTCAGACCACTTTGCGATTTGGTGCTGTGTCATTGTTTTTCCAGTACCGAAACCGCCAGGAATTGCTGCTGTACCGCCTTTTGCAATGGGGAAAAGGGTATCCAGGATACGCTGTCCGGTTACCAGCGGAACGCTTGCAGGGAAACGTTTGTAGGTTGGTCTTGGAACACGAATCGGCCATTTCTGAGCAAGGGCGATCTCTTTCTCGCTGCCGTCAGAAAGACGAACAGTTACGATAGGCTCCAGAATGGTATAAGCTCCATCCGGAACAGCCTTAATAACCTCAACCTCTCCTCCAATTGTAGGAGGAACCATGGATTTGTGAAGAATGGAAGCTGTCTCCTGTGTCTCAGCAATAATAGTTCCTGCGCTTACCACATCTCCAACCTTAACGGTTACGTGTACATCCCATTTCTTGGAAGTGTCAAGGGAATCAACGCTGACACCACGGGAAATATATTTACCGGAGGACTTGGCAATCTCCTCCAGAGGACGCTGGATACCATCGAAAATATTGTGGATGATTCCAGGTCCAAGAAGAACGGAAATGGCATCGCCTGTTCCTATTACTGTATCTCCTGGCTTCAGTCCTGTTGTCTCCTCGAAAACCTGTACAGTGGTCATGCCCTTTTTCAGGCCGATAACCTCTCCTACCAGTTTCTCAGGTCCAACATAAACCATCTCGGAAATCTTGAATCCGGGATCACCTTTCAGATAAATAACAGGACCGTTAACGCCGTAGATAATACCTGTTTTATTCATGGCTCAGCCCTCCGTCAAATTTAAATTCTTTCTTCAGTGTTTCATAAGCGCCCATAAAAGAGTTGTCAATCAGGATGTTCTTCGCCGGGATGGTAGCTTTGATGCCGCCCATAAACGGCTCATTAGAAATCTCAACAGCAAATCCTGTTTTTGCCACAATGGAACGCTGCAGTGCTGTATCTTCCGGGGAAAGATAGATGAAGATCTCATCATTTCCCGCAAACTCTCTTGCCTTCTGGATCTTCTGGCAAAGATAATCCTGATATTCCGGGCTTGCCATAAAGTCTTCCAGATGATTCTTAACTTCTACAAAAAGCTCATTTCTAAGCTCATTCTGTTTGGTTGTCCAGTCACGTCTTAAAGTCAGCTGCTCAGCAGAAAGTGCCTTGTTTACCTCGCGGGTTGCATTTTCTGTCTCGGCCTTGATCTGTGCCTCGGCATCCATTTTTCTTGATTCTTTATGCTTTTCCAGCATTTCTTCCAGGCTCTTCTTATGGGCTTCCAGTGTATTCTCAGCCTCTGTCTGGGCTTCCGCAACGGAAGTGTCATAGAAATGCTGCAGTTTTTCTTCAATTGTCATGCTTGGTCTTCTCCTGCCTATAACTTTAAGCCAATGGCTTCGTTAACATATCCGGTAATAAAATCAGGTTTACGGCCTGTACCATGCCTGTCAGGGATTTCGATGATCAAAGGCGTTTTATGGTTCAGCTTTACATCGTCCACGATCTGGGGAAACTCCCGGCCGAATTTCTCGGTCAGAAGGAGAATCCCGATTTCTTTGTTGGCGATCGCTTTTTCCAGAGCGTCCTTCAGTTCGTCACGCTCATGGACTACAACGCCTTCCACACCTGCCAGTCTCATCCCTGTGCAGGTATCGATGTTGTCACTGATCAAAAACATTTTCATAATTATAATTTACCGATGATCATGAAGGAAATGATCAGACCATAAAGAGCAACACCTTCGGCAAGACCTACGAAGATAAGAGATTTACCAAGAATGCTCTGATCCTCGCTGATTGCACCAAGAGCTGCACTTGCCGCACTGGCTACGGCAATACCACCACCGATACAGGAAAGACCTGTAACAAGAGCTGCTGCGATATATCCAAGACCTGTTGCAAGACCTGCATCAGCGCTTGTTGCAGCCTGTACAGAAGAGCTTCCTGCAAACATAACCATTGCTGCTACTAACATGGTACCAAAGAAGAAAAATGCGTTTGTTGCAATTGTTGTTTTGTAACGTCCACGGCTCTTCTCGCCGATGAAATAATAACCAAATGGAACGATAATGCTTAATACAAGCGCTACTGCTAAGATAATCTGTGTCATAACTGTCATGATAATTGACCTCCTCGTAATTCAATCTTTCATAAATTAAATTTATTTTGCCTCCGCATCAGAACGGAACGGCTCGAATTTTCTTCCGCTTCCTTTGTAGAAACGGCTGAACATCTCGTAATATTCAAGTCTGAGTACCTGGATACCAACGATCAGGCCCTCAAGACCGCATACGAAAATATTTCCAAGAACGATTACTACCCAGTTCGGGCTTCCGTTCTCAGCACCGGCCAGCATCAGCACAACCTGCATCATAGCCGCATGGCTGACTGCATAAGCTCCGATACGCACGAAAGAAAGTGTGTTGGAGAAGTAGCTCAGAAGAACCTCGAACATTTCGAAAAATCCCTGAACGATAAACATTCCCACACCGCCTTCAAAAGCTGCCGGTTTCTTTTCCACAAGGTTTGTAAGAGGCTCTTTTAAGAACATTACAAGCAGCGGAAGGATAAACATAATGCAAAGAACGATACCGCCCGGAAGCTTATGGCCTGTCATAAACAGAGCAATTACAATAACTGCGGAGCCATAGAATACAAGGCCTGCAACAGAGTTGGTATCGAACCATACCTTCTCTGTATCTTTCGCTTTCAGGGAATTCATAATATTAAAGATCATACACAGAAGAATGATTCCCATACCAAAGCCGATGGCGATAATAAATACGGTGTTCAGTTTTCCAATAAAAGGCACATCCATCATGGCATCCATTGGGCGCAGCCAGACAGGTTCTATAATATCCTCAAATCCAAAGAAGCTGCCGAACATGAAGCCAAAGAATGTGGAAAAGATTCCGGCACAGCTGATGATTCCGGCAAGGTCAATATGCTTGAACTTGTAAAGAAGGAATCCGCCAATAAGTAAAACCAGTCCCTGTCCTGCATCTCCGAACATTGCGCCGAAAATAAAGGAATAAGTAAGGGCGATAAACCAGGTGGGGTCCATCTCTCCGTAAGCCGGAAGGCCATACATTTTGGTGTACATTTCGAATGGCTTGAAAAGCTTGGGGTTCTTCAGCTTGGTAGGCGGTGTCTTGTGGGCATCCTCCTGCTCATTCTCATCGATCAGGCAGAAGATACGGGCATCTCCGGAAATATCATTCTGGAAAGCTTTTGCATCTTTCTCTGTCATCCAGCCGCAAAGAATATAGAACGGCTCCTTCGGCTTATAATCAGCTGACGCATCCGCGCTGTTGTCTCCATGTGTGCAGGCTGCCAGCTTACGGATATCAAAGTTCCGTGAAAACTGGGAAAGTGTCAGCTTGCTTGAAGCAATGTCAGATGCATATTTCTTAAAGAAAGCTTTTCTTGCCGCTTTGTTTGCATCCAGGTCAGCGATCGTCTTCTTATACTCTGCTTCAAGTGCTGTGAAAGCAGCCTTGGCAGTTCCATCATACTGATCCGGTACATAAATTTTTTCAAAGTGCATAGCAGAATATACGGCATGGATCCGCTGTGCTTCGTGAACGGGAACAAAATAAATTCCCCAGATATAACGTTCGTCTTCATCACATTTAATGAAAATCGTGTCCAGATTGTCATAAATGTAGGTTTTGAATTTCTCGAAATAATCTTTCTCGATCCGTCCAAAGCGATAATGGATATAACGCATTTTCAGGATAGACTGCACATCAAAGTCTACATTTCGGAACGGATAGATGATTCGAAGTGATTCTGACAGGGAATCACGTTTCTCTTCCAGTTCCTGGCGGGTCTTATTCAGAACGTCCGCTTCGTCTTTGATCTGCTGTACAAGAGAGAGCGCTTTTTCGATTGGAAGCTTCTTCGCAGAAGCCTGCTCCGGGTTCTCAACCTCTTCATAGAAGCTTCCGATGGTGCTTAAAGCTTCTTTATACGGATTGATCTCAAGGTACGGGGAAAGATTCTTCACATCTGTCAGCTCTGTAAGAGCATTTTCCAGATGAATCTCATACCGGCTGAGGTAATTGTTTACAACTCGGTCGATATCCTCCCTTGGCCCGGTAATGCTGACAAATTTCATTTTCTCAATCACATTGCTACCTCCGGGTTACTAATTGTTGTGAACATAACGCATTGCCTCGTCCGGATCAACATGGTAACGAACACACTCCAGTGCGATGGTCAGACGGTTTACCTCATGTTCTTTGTGATAAAGATAAGAATACAAAACAGCTACGGAATAAGGATCTTTGCGAGCCTCTTTTTCCAGGACAGTACGGAGCATGTTGTTATAAAGCTCCTCCATGGAAATCAGGTTCATCTGCTGATATTTCCGGCCGTACCAGGTACGGTTGAAAATCTGCTCACCTTCTTCACTGCTGGTAGCTTCTACCATGGCTGTGATTTCTTCTTTCTTTAGTTTATAATTCACGGGAATCAGCTGTGCGTAGATGGCTGCAGGCTCCATTTTGTAATAACGCTTGGATCTTAAGATAAACTGCAGATTCAGCATATCAAATTTCTCGCCGTAAGCCTTGGTGATCTCGTCTAAGTCATTTCCCTTGAATAACTTTTTGCGGACACTCCAGATCTGATTGAAATAATAAAGATCAAGAGCCATTCCGTAGTCAAATAAAAGTCCATTGCCGTTCTCATATACGCTCAAAAGAGGAGCGTAAAATTCATTTCCCTTCAGGGCTGTCATGAATTCATCCATATTTCCGGCACTTACCAGTCTGTCAAGATCCAGCTTGGAATGGTGCAGGAAAAAGTCACGGTAAGGACTCATATCCACAGGATTGGTGCTTCTGTGATCAAAGAGATTCGTAAGGATCTCTTTCAGAACACGGATTTCGTAGCGCTTGGAATAAAGTGCCAGGAATTTGCGCTGTTCCTTGTTTGCAAAATTATAAATGCGGGAGAAATTTCCGAAAATGGATTTCTTCAGAAGCTTCTCAATCTCGCCTCGATGAAGATTGTTCTCATCAAGATCAGACCAGGCCTTCGCATATTCCGGCGTTTTTTTCAAATAAGCAGCTACCTGTGGAACATCCGAAAAACGGACAATTTCCTGAAGCTGTTCATCTGTTACCAGATGACTGCTCATAGCGCGTATTTTCGTGGAAACTCCGCTGTAGGAAAGAACGCTTCCCATTACATCACTTCCTCCTGAATGATCTTTTCAAAAATTTCTTTGGAAAGGCGTTCGTGATTCTTCGCGTAGTAAGCGTCGAGCTCACTTAAGGCTGCCTGTGTATCTTCACGCAGGGAAGCAAGGCGCTTATCCTTCTCACCTTCAAGATTACGGCGTATTTCCTGAATCTGCTCTTCGGTGTGTTTCTCCAGCTGGGTGTCAAATTCCTTGGACTGCCTTTCCATCTCAGCTGAAAGAGCTTTCTTCTTCTGCGCGGCATCATTCATAATGCTCTGTGCAGTGGTCTCTATCTCGGATAATTTACCGATTATCTGTTCCATTTTTCCCCTCCTTTTCAATTTTTAAGTATTTTACATCTATTTCACAGAAAAAGCCAGTCAAAGTTTGCCTAAATTTTTCATAAAAATGCGCCAAAATTCCAGATAATGTGACTAAAAATTAACAATCTTTTCAAAATCTGTCATACCAATTTTTAATAATGGGTACACGTATTTACTATAATAAGAAAGTTTACCTGCCAGTTATTAATTTTCCAGTCCCTGCCTTCCTTATCCTATTATTGCGAAAACACGGAAAATCATGTATAGTAGGTTTCATGAAAACAGATATCGTCTACATGAAATCATAAACAGAGCCCATATGAATCTGTCTTAATTTTTGCTGTATCAGCAGTTTTAAATATCAAAACATTATGTCAGGAGGCATTTATGCGACTTAGAAATATCCCCGGCGCCAAAGACGCCATTGAAGAAAGTATTTATGTAATCCAGAATCCCCAGGAAAATAAAGGGTGCTGGGACAAGGTTTTCCCACAGAACCAGCCCATCCACCTGGAAGTAGGCATGGGAAAAGGCCGCTTTCTTATGGATATGGCCCGGCTTCACCCGGAGATCAATTATATCGGAATCGAAATGTATGACAGCGTGCTCCTTCGCGCTATCCAGAAGCGGGAGGCTCTTGCAGAAGAGGGAGAAAATCTTTCCAATTTAATGTTCATGCGCATGGACGCCAGACTTCTTCCGGAAGTTTTTGAAAAAGGGGAAGTGGCAAAAATTTATCTTAACTTCTCCGATCCATGGCCAAAGGCCCGCCATGCCTCCAGAAGACTGACTTCCCGTGAATTTCTCGCCCGCTATGACCAGATTCTCACCCTGGAAGGCACTATTGAATTCAAAACCGACAACCGCGGTCTCTTTGATTTTTCCCTGGAAGAAGTTCCGGAAGCCGGATGGAAATTAGAAGCCCACACCTTTGACCTTCATCACAACGAAGAAATGATGAAAGGAAATGTCATGACCGAATATGAAGAGAAATTCTCTTCTATGGGAAATCCCATCTGTAAAATGATCATCAGCCGATAAATTTCACACACTCCTGTCAGGTATGCACCTTTTTTCTGTGTCTTCATATTGTAATAAAGAAGGTTCTACCCCGACAGGAGATTTTTATTATGAAACGAACCACCCCACTGCAAAAATATGCTGCCCAGTTCCGCTACGAACACAAAAACATGAACGACCGCTTCTCCGGCGTCAAAAAACACGCCAACGAACTCTCTAAACTTTTAGACGGCATGTTTCCGAAAGATAAGAAAGAGAAAGAGAAAAAATGATAGAATGGAAAAAAAACCTCTCACCCACTACCACCAGCAAGGGAACGCAAAATGATAATATGTATCAGTTACTTGGCGGTGCCCGTAACAACAATGATTCTGAAGATGATTCCGCATTAGAAGAAAATCTCCTTAAGCTAAAAAATTATACTTATTTTGACGGTGACAAGATTCTTGCATCTTTGAAGCTTTCTGCTAAAGATAAGAAAAATGGCGAAGCAATCTACCGCCAGAATAAAGTAAACATCTCAGATATCTCAAGCGGCTATTCTCATCTGGGAGAACGATGCGGACAGGCAGATGCTGTCTTTAATGTCGGAAGAGATACCTTTCATACAACAATTATCTTCAATAATAAGGAAATAACTTACTCTAAATGTTACTGCCCGGAATGCAGCAGGAAATACTGGGGCTGGTACTCTGACAATGCCAAGTGCCAGTATACCGCTGCCCTTGCCTTTTACATCAAAGATTTTGTAAAACAAAATAATTTTGCAGATGCAACTGATATGAATGGCAATTATCTTCTGTCCACCTATCGAAAAGGACAGATAAAAAATACCCAAAAAGAACAGCCTGCTCCTTCTGCTCCCAGTGTTTCCCTGATTCCCCGCCTGACACAAAAAGACAGCCAGTTATCTGTTTCATTTAAAGTCGGTACAGACAAACTATTTGTTGTGAAAAAGCTGGACGATTTCTGCAGTCAGGTCCATAACAGTGAAACTGTCAAATACGGAACAAGCACTGTAATCAGCCACAAGCTGCAGGATTTTACGGAAAAAAGTCAGAAATGGATCCGTTTTATCGACCAGATTGTCCGGGAAGAAGCACGTTTTGTTAATAAAATCGAAGCTTCCGGCACATATCTCCCTAAGAAATTTAATGTTGGCAGTTCCCTGGAGCTGTTTGGCTGGCGCCTGGACAGCTTTTATGAAAATCTGTCGGAGGACAAAATTGAGTTTGAAAATAAATCTGATTCTGCCGCAAAAAAGAAAGCCCAGCTTCATTGTGCTATTGGAAATCCCCGGATCACCATGCAGATTCTGGATGCTTCCAAAAATAACAACCAGTTTGACGGTGTCACTGTAAAAGGAAGCCTGCCAGAGTTATTTCACGGAATGGACTTTGCGTATTTCATTCAGGATGACCGCTTTTGCAAAGCAGAACCTGATTTTATGGAAAAAGCAAAGCCCTTGTCAGACCTTTCCCGCAATGGACAGTTTCATTTCCAGATGGGCCGCAATACATTATCTAATTTTTACCACAATGTACTGCCCCAGTTACAGGATATTGCTGATATTACGGAAGAAAATCCTGAAAAATTCAGGCAGTATCTGACTCCGGAAGCGCATTTTGTATTTTATCTGGATATGGAAGACGACAATATCACCTGCAAAATAAGCTCTTTTTACGGTCAAAAAGAGTATTCCTTATGCAAGGCCTTTTTCGACAACAGCATTCGCACGGAGCAACAATTCCGTGATTTTCCTCTGGAAAACAGTGTTCTTGGACAGGCAATGGAATGGCTGCCTTATTATGATGCCGACTTTGACGTCCTGCACTGTGCCGGAGAAGAGGATCTGGTTTATCATATGATGGAATCTGGAACGGACGCTCTTATGGAGCTTGGTGAGGTACGCTGCACCAATCGTTTCCGAAGCAAGCACACCCTGAAAACAGTAAAAGTTTCTGTGGGCGTATCCTTGTCCGGAGGACTTCTGGATCTGAATATTTCCACAGATGATATTTCCAGTCAGGAGCTTTTGGATGTCCTGAAAAGCTATCAACAGAAGAAAAAATATTACAAGCTGAAATCCGGCGAGTTTGTAAACCTGCAGGAGCAAAATCTGGAAATGCTGGCGGAGCTGATGAAAACCCTCCACCTTACCCCCAAAGAATTTGTCAAGGGGAAGATGCACCTTCCTGCATACCGTACCTTATATCTGGATCAGATGCTGGAAAGCAATGAGAACATTTATGCCAACCGCGACCGCCATTTCCGTGAAATCGTAAAAGGCTTTAAGACTATCAATGACGCTGATTTCGAAGAGCCGGAAAGTCTTTCCAAAATTATGCGTCAATATCAGAAAAACGGCTATAAATGGCTTCGCACCCTGGAAGCCTGGAAATTTGGCGGTATCCTTGCTGATGATATGGGTCTTGGAAAAACACTGCAGGTTATCGCAGTTCTTCTCGCCGCAAAGCTTGAGGGAAAAAAGGGTACTTCTCTGGTAGTTGCCCCGGCAGCTCTCGTCTTTAACTGGGGTGAAGAGCTTGCCAGATTTGCTCCTGCTTTAACGGTTTCCCTGATCGCCGGAAGTCAGGCAGATCGTCAGAAAAAGCTTCAGGAATACCAGAATTTCGACGTTCTGGTGACTTCCTATGACCTTTTGAAAAGAGATATCGATCAGTATGAGGAAAAAGAATTCTTATACGAAATTATTGACGAAGCACAGTATATTAAAAATCACACAACTGCAGCTGCCAAATCTGTAAAAGTGATTCAAAGCCAAACCCGTTATGCCCTTACCGGCACTCCTATTGAAAACCGCCTCAGTGAGCTTTGGAGTATTTTCGATTATTTAATGCCTGGATTTCTCTATGGATATGATACCTTCAAGAAGGAATTTGAAACTCCAATTGTAAAAAATGAAGATGAAGCAGCTATGACGCGCCTGCAGAAAATGGTTTCCCCATTTATTCTGCGCCGTCTGAAAGAAGATGTACTTAAGGATCTTCCGGAAAAGCTGGAGGAAATCCGTTATGTCAAATTCGAAGATGCTCAGCAAAAGCTGTATGACGCACAGGTTGTACATATGAAAGAAAAAATCGCCCAGCAGAACGAGGGTGAATTTAATAAAAATAAACTGTGGATCCTTGCTGAGCTTACAAAACTGAGACAGATCTGCTGTTCACCTTCTCTTTGCTTTGAAAATTATCGGGGAGAAGCTGCCAAGCTGGAAGGCTGCATGCAGCTGATCCAGAGTGCCATGGACGGCGGTCATCGTATGCTTTTGTTTTCCCAGTTTACCTCTATGCTGGCCATTCTTCAGGATAAGCTGGAAAAAGAGGGAATTCCTTATTATATTATTACCGGGGAAACGTCCAAGCAAAAGCGTCAGGAGCTGGTAAAGCAATTTAATTCGGACACTACCCCTGTATTTCTCATCTCCCTGAAAGCAGGCGGCGTGGGATTGAATCTTACAGGAGCAGATGTGGTTATCCACTATGATCCCTGGTGGAACCAAGCAGTGCAAAATCAGGCCACAGACCGCGCCCACCGCATTGGTCAGACCAAAAAAGTAACGGTGTACAAGCTGATTGCCCGAAATACTATTGAAGAAAAAATCCAGAAGCTTCAGGACGCCAAGCAAAATCTCGCTGAACAGATCATCAGCGGTGATATGGGACAGCTTGGCAGCATGAGCAGGGAGGATATTCTGGAGCTGTTATAGGAAATATTTTTTATTATTTTCTTCCATTACTTAGAGCGTGTTTGAAAAAGACTTTCTGCAAGGTGTACATCACAATTTGCCGAGGTGTACATTTTGCAGAAATGATTTTTTAACCCTCGAATACCTACAAATAACCGCATTTATCGTCCAGGCAACAGCAATCGTAAATATTTTCGAAAAAATTTAAAAAAATTATAAAATTCCTATTGACTTTTATCTTCCATATGCTATAATACATCTTGCGTTGAGGAAATAACAAACCAACGAAATAAAAAAAGCGCCTTTAGCTCAGTTGGTAGAGCACCTGACTCTTAATCAGGGTGTCCAGGGTTCGAACC
>OGYQ01000496.1_pt1 | contig 40726 bp, 39 predicted proteins | sample 1576641 | NCBI WGS metagenome assembly OGYQ01 (sample SAMEA3541476, study PRJEB24748) | human gut metagenome | biome: human gut; feature: human-associated habitat; material: faeces | place: China | collected 2012 | reverse complement strand
TTCTTCGACGGCACGCCGCAGGCGGCGGGAGAGTGCCGCCTTGGTATAAGGCCGGTGCGTCGCGGGTTCAAGAATATATACGATAGCCTCGAAATGCCCGCGGATCGGATGATGCAGGGTGCGAACGGGGGTGAAGTAATATACGGAATCGTTCTTTGACTTTGCCATGGGAATACTCCTGTATGTGAAAGGGGTGCTTGTCTGTTTTTTAGATTAGGTACTTTTGTTAGAGCGTCAATCCCTGCCATACCTTTCTTTACAGCATAGTTACTTTTGTTGTTGCGGCAAGACTCTTTTGTTAGTTCCAGAATAGTTACTTTGCAGCAATAAATATGAATGATTTGTGAAAAAACACCGGCGCTGATGCAAAATTTTGCGTCAGCGCCAGTGTTTCCTTATTTTATGGCGAAACAGAATTATCACGCAGTGAGGTTTTTGTCGTCCAAGGTTGCAATCTGAAGATTATAAGGATGACCTGCGCGACCATCAGGCAGAAGCGGAGGAGTATGCGTCTTATTAATCATTTCTGCCATCTGTGCCAAATCTTCTGTGTAGTGGGGGACAATCAAAACGGCCTGGGTGGGTTGCCGTCCGGTATGTACAAGGCCATCCCAGTACATCAGCAACTGATACAGGTGCTGCGGTTCGCCTTTTTTGACCTTCATTTCATAGATGACCAGACTGTCATCCGTTCCGGCATCCAGTACATCGATACGGGTACCGGTGGGCCATACACAGACTTCATCGGTGACATCGTGGTCCGGCGTGACGGCTTTCAGCATGGACATCCAACGCTCCTGCATGGCACGCTCACAATCACGGAACGCATTTTCGAGGGGAGGGTAGGCGGACAGTGCACTATAAAGATTCCGCCAGCCCGGGTCCTGCAGGTTGATGCCGCTTTTATTGTTGAGGGTGCTCAGTACACCGCGGGGCAGTTCCGGCAGAATAACCTCCCCGGTAAAGTCATTGAAGCGGTTGTGGCGGGTAACTGTATGTCCGTTGGCAGTGGTCCAAATCTGCTGGAGCTGTGCAGTGACCAGGACGCGCTTGCCAAGCCGGATGTCGATTCCCTGGGACGTCTGGTTTCCCTGATAATAGTATTTGGCCTTCTCTCCCAGAACCAGATGGTCCCGCTTGTCATAGTCCAAAGTTCCGTAGCGATAGAGTACGGGCACTACCTTTCCTCCGAGCTCCAACTCAAACCGTTCCACATGAGTCACCCGCATGGGGACAGGAATCGGAGGTACGGCAACACGGTTATCGCCCACGGAAACCACAATCTTGGCCTCCGGATCCATGGATACAGGATCCAGGTCCAGATAACCGCGATAAGCAACGCCCAGATGTTCCACCAGCCAACTGCGCAAAGTAACCATGTCGGTACATTTACCGCCCCGGTTCTGCAGCGTCTGTACTACACAAAGGGGAACCCGAAGCACATAGACCGTGGAAGGATTCTCCCAGCCAATCTCACAGCCGGCCGGCAATTCCACACTCTCCGCCTCACTAGCCACCATGCAGGTAGCAAAGGGTCCGGATACCTTATAGTAGGTTCCGGGCAGTTTGTGAGTGTACAGCGTCCAGCTTCCACCGTTGGCGGCCGTCAGGCAGGACAATGCATTGTCGATACCAAAACCGTGTTCATTCAACCGGTCCTCTCCGGTGGGAAGACTGCCCAATTGTAAGGCGTTCTCCAGCGTAGCCAAGTCCATTCCCAAACCCCAGTCCGCAAGAACCAGCCAGACAAAGTTTTTGTCCTCTGAATCAGTGGCCATGCTGATCCAGATGCTGGCCTTTTTCCCTTTCTTGCGGGCGGCGATTGCGTTGTCGACAAGCTCCCGGATGGCCTGATAGCAGGTAAGATTCTGTTTGGCCAGACCGGTAAAAGCCCGCGAAGTAATTCCGATATGCAGGGTATGTTCAATTTTAATACCTTGATTCATAGCCATAGTAGTCATACGTATTTCTCCTTATTTGAACAAATTCGATAATATTCATTTGATACAATTGGAAGAGAATGGCGCAAGCCACGGGGAGCTATCTGAGCGCGTAATTGGGGTTTAACCCATTACAGCGGTTCAGGTGAAGCGCAATAGATGGAATAGGGGAAAGTATCATAGAGCGAATCCTCCTTTATATACGAGTATTTTGTGGTAGGTGAATAGAGTTTGTTGGCGGGCAAAAGTTATCTTACAGCGAAATTGGGATTGCGCCCGTGAAGGCGGTCAAGATGGCGAGTGATGTTGATGCAGAAGTAAACGATGTTCTTCATAGAAGCTACCTCTCTTGGTTTGTGTTTATGTGTGTCGGTTTTCCTTACAGCTTTATTATAGCATACTGGTACCACTATTGCATATGCACAATGCCAACAAATTATACTGGTACCACCATGTAGAAAATTGTGCATTTCGCATAGTGGTACCAGTTGTCAATATCTTGTATTATATATTTACCAAAATATATAGAAGGGGGAGTAAAAATATTATGGGCAAAACATCCGTAGAAGTAAAAGAACGCTATAACAAAAAAAGCTATGAGGACATCCGACTTCGTGTAAAAAAGGGGCAGAAAGAAATCATTCAAGCTCACGCATCAAAAATGGGAGAGAGCCTAAATGGCTTTATAACACGTGCAATTGAACAGACAATGGAAAATGACAAGAACAATACCTGATGCGTTCTTGGTGAAAGGTGATGCATTCGGCACCGGTGCGTTTTGTTTTAATTGCAAACAAAATGTGAATTATTATCATGCGAAATACACTTTACATTGCTATTTAAAGTGAAATGTTGTATAATGCCAGTAATTGGGATTATTAGATTTTTTTGTGATAAATCGATGAAATTGGCACCTTTGCTTCGCTTCATTTAAAAAACGAAGCGTTAAATTCAAATGGAATTCATCCTATTTTTTTAATTTACCTAATGATGAAAGGCTAAAAACGCAAATAAACCTAATATATACTTTTAATCCCTGAATCTTTTTATGGACGAGGTCTGTGTATGCACTATCACAAATCCAAACTTTTGAAGACGCTGAATGTACTCGTTGATTTTCTTTTGATCCTGGGCGTCTTTTTCCTGGCTGGTCTGTTGCGCGTTGTATTTCCAATAGGCGCAGTTTTCTCCATGCGGGATGTCTATCGATTTATGCCGCTATCGATCATCTATTCTGCCGTCATGGTCGCGTGTTATTGGGCGCAGGGAAGTTATGCCTCTTTACACATTCGCTCGGCTAAACGAGAACTGATTAAAGTCGCCGTCACAGATCTGATTGGTTTTGCGCTGGTGGCAACATTTTTGTTTATCTTCCGATTGTCGCAGTTTTCTCGGTTGCTGCTGGGAATATTCTACGTGCTTTCTGTCGTCTTTACCGTCATCAAGCGGGTGACGTTCGACAAAATTGCCACATGGTATGTGCTGAAGCACAATATTGAAGCAAAGGTAGTTATTGTTGGGAGCGGCCCGATGGCTCATCGATTCTACCGGGATGTACTGGCAAAACATACCGCTTCCATGCGTTACCTGGGATATTTGGCCAATAAACCTGCTCCGGATATGAAGAATTATCTTGGAACCGTGCGGGATTTTCATGATGTTCTCCAAAAGACTCGGGTCGACTTGGTTGTAATTGCAGAGGAAACCCAAAATCGTCGGAATCTCCAGAATCTGGTATCTATTGCGGATACTTATCACATTCGTGTGTCTGTAATTCCAATTTATAATGATTTTGTAAGTGGCACAACGCAGGTAAGTGTGGTAAATGGCATTCATCTGGTAGATGTTGCTCTTTTGGATACCTGTGATATTATGGGCGTTCATATCGTAGTAACCGATATGGAAAAAACGCTGAATCTCATAGATACGAAGTTAGAAGAGTGGCGAGGAAAATATATCTGCGTGGCCAATGTTCACACCACGGTGACGGCACACGGGGATGCTGCCTATCGTAAGATCCAGAATGAAGCCGTTATGGCTTTGCCGGACGGCGGTCCGCTTTCGCAATACAGTCGAGAGCAGGGATACCAAACCGCTCAGCGCGTAACCGGTCCGGATCTCATGAAAGAGGTTCTCGCCAAGAGCGCAGAAAAAGGCTGGCGAAATTATTTCTATGGCTCCACGCAAGAAACGCTGGATCTTCTTCGAAAGAAAATTGAAGCGCGCTATCCGGGTGTACAGATTGCCGGAATGATGTCTCCGCCTTTTAGGGAGCTGACGCCTCAAGAAGATGCAGAGATTGTAAAAGAGATCAACGCCACAAAGCCAGACTTTGTTTGGGTAGGCCTTGGCGCTCCCAAGCAGGAACGCTGGATGGCGGCACATGATGGTCGAGTCAATGCATTGATGGTTGGCGTAGGTGCAGCTTTTGATTATGAAGCAGGGAACATCAAACGTGCCCCAAAATGGATGCAAAAGCATAACCTTGAATGGCTGTATCGCTTACTGCAGGATCCCAAACGGCTTTTTAAACGGTATTTTGAAACCAACACGAAGTTTTTGCTGTGGAAGTGGCGGCAGTGAAGAAATAAGCGTAGAGAGTTTCAAGTTCAGTAAGACAATAAGTATGTTCTTATGCAATATGCTTTCGTAGCTCTCGATAACGCGCCCTACAGAACCGGAGTTGCTGTTTCACTGTTGCAAAAACATGAACCTATTCTACTGGTGGCAGATGCCTTTGATACGTCGAGGGCTAACCAGTTTCTCAGCTATATCGACTGTCGCCTTTTCAAGGCGACAGTTCTGGAAACGCGTCGTCTAAGAAATCAGCTGCATGGAGAAAGCATTGAAGATATGCGGTATGTGTGTCCACATCTGTCCGCCCAGTATAGCGATATCTACACCCGCACCACCCCCACAGCCCAAACCGGACCCCAGACCCGCTTCCAAGTCTGCGGGGAACGCCGCAAGGCCCGAAGTCCTGGAACCTTGGTCTGCTATATCGGCAGACTGGTCCGAAACCTGATAAAAAAAGACCGTGTCCTGGATGGGACACGGTCTTTTTTGGTTACGCAAAGAGGCACGAAAATGTGCACGGGAATCCGGCAAAATCATGCTTCACAGGGGGCTGGCACGGCTGACGGGAACGCCGGCTGGGACGGCAGCCCAAACAGGCGGACTGCGTTTTCCGAGGTAACCCGCAGGACCTCTTCAACAGGAACGTTCTTCAGCTCCGCAATGCGTTCGGCCACAGCCGGCAGGATCAGGCTGGTGTTGCGTACCTTTCTCCTCTTCTTTTTATCCAGCTGCGGGCAGGAGGGCAGCACATAAGGGCCGTCTGTTTCCAACAGAAGGAATTCCAGTGATGTGGCGGCAACAGCCTGCTCCAGGCGGCGGGCCCTGGGACCATCCGTCAGCAGGGAGCCGCCAATGCCCAGCTTCAGACCTAGGGCGGTGTAGGCGGCGGCAAGTTCCGACGTGCCGTAGAAGCAGTGGCATACCCCACCATGCAGCCAGTGTCTGCTCCGCTTCAGGATGCGCAGCGCATCTGTATCGGCTTCCCGGATATGAAGGATCAGTGGCAGGCTGTGCCGGTGGGCCAGCCGGAGCTGGTAGATAAACCAGGCCATCTGCCGTAGACGGTGATGTTCTTTTCTGGGGTGATGGTAGTCCAGGCCGGTTTCCCCGACTGCAACTACAGCAGGATGCTGCAGGAATTCATCCAGCTTTCGCCGTTCTTTCCAATGAAGCCTTGCCGTGCAGGTTTTCCCCCGCGATAGGATTTTGTATTCCCAGGTGCGGGTGGGATGTACCCCCACAGCCCCGTACACAAAGCCCGGCCACCGTTCTGCCAGAGTCAACAGCTTTTCGTTGGAAACAATGCTGATACCGGGGTCGATGCAGCAGGAAACCCCGGCGGCAAGAAGTTGGCCCATCAGCTCCTCACGGGTCCCTTGCTGGATAGTGTAGCCGCCTTCGTCGTTCCGCGCAAGATAGGAAAATTGCGCGTCAAACAGATGGTGGGAAAGATGAAGGTGGGTGTCGATCATAAGAACATCACTCCTTTTCGGCTGATTCTATTATAGCAGATCCATTAGGACTCCTCAATGGGTGTTTCTTCGGTGTCTGCTGCGGCATGCAGAAGTTCCCGCTTCTGCCTGAAGGGGCAGTCCGGCTGACGCAGTGCAGTGAGCACAAAATTGACGTGGGCCTCCGCCATCTGGAAATCCTGTTCCTACCTGCGTTTCTCGGTTTTGTGGTAATGTACAATTACCTTGGCAGGTGCGCTGGTTCTTATCTGATTTGCCTACGTTTTTGTCATCCTATGGCGTGCAGTGCATGTCTCACATGAGCCACGGCTCTGTTCCGGTTCGCTATGCTGTTACTTCTCTTTCTGTTGTCGGGAGGATGTGTCAAACTGTCTACCCAGTTCGGGGCGGAATGTGCTCCAACTTGCGCAGCAGATTGGCGTAATCGGCTTTCAGTCGGTATTCGTTCATTTTCTGTTTCCTCTGTGTTTCTTTGCTCTGGTCCAGTTCCTGTTTCAGCCGCTCCTTTTCGGCGGACAGGCCCCGGATGGCCTTTTTGTACTTCTTGGTCTGGGCGAGAAAGTCCTCCATTTTAGGAGAAAATTTTCGCGGCGCCGTTTCCGGCTTGGCGGCTCGCTTATGACGTTCCAGACCTTAGCTTCGGCCAGCAGCTGCAAAGGTATAACACACTAGACTTTGCAAGCAAAGTCGTGTTCCAACAGGGATGCTGCTCGCCCCTATTGGAAACCCAGAGCGGAAGTGGCTTCCACAATGGGAGCCCCTTCTGTCTTCCTGGTGGCTATCCATCTAAGAAAAAAGGATAGGAAAGCCATGCCAGGCAGAGGGAACGGTGGGGCTATAGGAATCAGGCACACCCACCGTTCCCAAAAGGAAGTTTGCCACCCTGTTTGAAAGCACTTAGGAGAGAACTGTTTATTGTACTACACAGAAGTATTTTCTTTCATAAAACCGGTTCTGCTTTTTGTGAAAAGAGGTCGCAAAATAGCTGAAAATAGGCAATAAATGGCGCAATTTTTTGAAGATTCGTCCCTTGCATTGCCCCACCGTAAATAATATAATTAAAATGATTTTTTGTAGAATTTTTGGGGATTGAATTATCTACATTCATATGGATATGTATAATTTTTCTCCACAAAGAAAAAAAGAAGGGGAATAATGTTGAAATCGGAAGGCGTAGATTAGATCTGCACTTAAGGATGAAAGTGCTCGGTGTAGTTTTGAAGGTCAGACCAATCTTAATGCGGAAAAATATTTGAAGATAATGAGGAGAATCTATTATGAAAGAATTTAAGGATTTGAAAATAGCGGTGGCTGGTACCGGATATGTCGGCCTTTCCATTGCAACGCTTCTTTCTCAGCATCATCAAGTAAAAGCAGTGGATATCATTCCGGAAAAGGTTACTTTAATCAAAGAGCGTAAATCTCCGATTCAGGATGAGTACATTGAAAAATACTTGGCTGAAAAGGAATTGAATCTGACAGCCACCTTAGATGCAAAAGAAGCCTACAGCGATGCGGACTTCGTGGTGATTGCGGCCCCCACCAATGTGCGGCCAACGCAGTTTGCTGAAGTAGGATTGTTGTAAAAGGCCAATAAAAAGCATACGAAATGCTGAAAAGGCTACTTCTTTTAAGTATGTAGAGTACAGAAATGTCTACCATAAATTCTCAGTTGAGTTTTCACATGGATTTTGTTGACAGAAATCCAAGCTCATACAGAACTCGACCGGAATCTCGATAAACTATAGCAGAGGAGATGAGGATGATAAATAAATCTGATTTTCAGTAAGTATCCTGATTCCTTTAACCGGATTAAGAATCATAAACGAAACAATAGAATCCGTTATACGACAGGAATATACGAATTGTGAGATTTTGATTCTAAGAAATGATATCAAAGATCTTCCACAGGGCACAGATGTGGCTGAAAAAGATGTTTTTTATCAAGATTCGGATTATTTGTTGCGAGAGTTTTATATCCGAAAAAAGGGAAAGGGAAATGCTTTGAATGAAGGGCTTTGCCATGCAAGAAATGATTTGGTTTGTATACTTGATGCTGATTGTGTATTACAGGAAGATGCTCTTTCTAAGGCGGTAAAGCATTTCCGAAATGATGAAGTGGTTGCTGTCGGTGGACGCTTACTTGTTAAAAGAGAAGACTCATGTCAGCTGGAAGCGATTCAGTCTTGCGAATATATGAAGACATTTCAGATTTCCAGGAGCATATTTGCCAGGTTAAACGCACAGTGTTTGATTTCAGGGGCATTTGGGGTCTTTCGCAAAAGCACTCTGCTGGGAATTAATGGGTATGATATCGATACTGTTGGAGAAGATATGGAGTTGGTTCTTCGATTGCAAGAGAAAGACTATCAGCAATCGAAGAAACAGATTGTTTATGATCCAACTGCTGTCTGTTATACCGGAGTGCCACATAGCATTAAAAGGTTATTACACCAAAGAGACAGGTGGCAAAGGGGATTGATGGATTGTCTTATCAAGCACTATAACATGATTGCTAATCCACATTATGGGCTATTGGGGCTCGTAACAATGTGCTATCAGTTCGTGATTGAGTTACTTGGGCCTATATTTTGGGTAATTTACACGGTTTTGTTGATAGACAAGAATATGTTTCCGTTTTGTTCGTTGGTGTTTGCAGGATATGCTTTGGCTCAAATTGGATTGACAATATTTGCAGCATACATAGATACAGAGAAAAATATGAGGAGCCTTTTGAGATGGATACCGAAACTGATTTTAATAACAATAGAAGAAATTGTTTTGCAAATTCCGATTATGGTAGCGAGGGTGGTTGGAATGCTTACATTCCATTGGCGAAGACTTGTCTGGTAGATTTGATGTCCCCACAAGAGTGCAGGGTATAGACCCACTAAAAAGCACTAAAAAAGATATACACTGTATATTTGTATGCTCGTCATGGTTTAGCGGTTGGTTTACCATTCTTTCCACCCTACCTTTTTTGTACTATTTCTCATCACTTTTACTAATACCAGCACCGAAAGATTGGGGTGGATAAGGAAGTTTAAGTGAGGGGTAAAAGAAAGTTGAAGGTACACTGGGTGAATGGGGTAGAAAAGTAGAGTGTGGGAGAGAGCCGGAGTAGAAGAAAAGTAGAGTGGCCAGAAAGGCCGGAGAATATAGAAAGAACCGAGAGTAAAGGGAGAAAAAATTATGAGCTATAGGGAAAGATATGAACACTGGCTGAATGACGAGTTCTTTGATGAGACAACTCGTAAGGAACTTGAAGCCATTAATGATGACAAAGAAATCGAGGATCGCTTCTACCGCGATCTTGAATTTGGCACGGGCGGACTGCGCGGTGTGATGGGTGCCGGTACCAACCGCATGAACAAGTACACTGTAGGTAAGGCAACAATGGGTCTTGGCAGATATCTGCTGGATACCTATGGCGCAGAAGTCTGCAAGAACCGCGGTGTGGTTATTGGATATGACACCCGGAACAATAGTGAATTCTTTTCCAGGACAGCAGCGAATGTACTGAGCGGTATGGGCATTTGTGTTTATCTCCATGCACATGCTCGTCCTACTCCTCAGCTCTCTTTCTCGGTAAAATTCTGGAACGCACTGGCGGGTGTTGTTGTGACTGCCAGCCACAATCCGAAGGAATATAACGGTTACAAAGTATATGACGAGTTTGGTTGCCAACTTGTTCCTGGGCAGGCGAAACAAGTTATAAGCTATGTTGATGCCATCACGGATTATCACACCATCAGCTTTAGGGGTGACGATTCGCTGATTTTCATGGCGGATGTGACGGACAACTTCGTCATGGCCGTTCTGAAGCAAAGCAGATATGCGGATCTCACCGCCAAGCAGAATCTGAAGATTGTGTATACGCCTCTTCACGGAACAGGCAACGTCCCTGTCCAGAAGGTGCTCCGAATGGATGGATTCACACAGATTGATGCTGTTGCAGACCAGGTGAATCCGGATGGTGATTTCCCGACGGTAGTTTCTCCGAATCCGGAAGACCGCCGTGCTCTGGAGCTTGGTATTGCTCAGGCGAAACGCACTGGAGGGGATATCGTATTGGGAACTGACCCAGATAGCGACCGTGTGGGTATTGCGGTGAAAACGGCGGACGGTTATCAGCTGATGACCGGAAATCAGGTCGGAGCGCTGCTGATGAACTTTATCCTGACGCACACCGACATGAGCAAATATCAGCATCCGGCTGTGGTAAAGACAGTCGTTACGTCAGAGCTGGGAGCCGATATCGCCCGCAAGCATGGGATTTCTGTGTTCTCCACACTGACAGGTTTCAAGTTCATTGGAGAAAAAATCACACAGTTTGAACAGGCAAAACTGAACGGAAATAAAGAGCAGGATTACGATTTCCTGTTTGGGTATGAAGAATCCTACGGCTATCTTGCTGGTACACATGCTCGTGACAAGGATGCGGTTGTAAGCTCTCTGCTTATTTGCGAGATGGCGGCGGAAGCAAAGGCAAATGGTAAGACGCTTCTGGATGAGATGAATGCAATCTATGCCGAGTACGGTTATTACCGTGATGCGTTGGATAGCTTTACTTTAAAAGGTAAGGACGGTCTGGAGAAAATCGCTTCTATGATGACTGAGCTTCGGGCATCTGGTTCTCCGTTCGAGGGTACTGCCTCCGTGACAGACTATAGCAAGCATGTGGATGCAGAGGAAGGTTTCGGAACGCTGCCGACCTCCAATGTCTTGAAGTACGTTCTGGAGGATGGGTCCTGGATTGCTGTTCGTCCGTCTGGTACGGAACCGAAGATCAAGATTTACTACAGCGTCAAGGGTGCGGATAAAGAAAAAGCCGAAAAGAAGCTGGAAGAAATCCAGAATACCATTCAGACAAAACTTGGATTGAAATAACGGAGAATACAGACAATGAATATTATTTTACTTTCCGGTGGCTCAGGCAAAAGACTGTGGCCTCTTTCAAATGATGTAAGAAGTAAGCAGTTTATTAAACTGTTCAAAAATAATGGTGAGTACGAATCTATGGTACAGCGCGTGTACCGCCAGATTACTACTGTAGATCCAGAGGCAAAGATTACGATTGCCACATCCAAATCACAGGCCAGTGCAATCAAGAATCAGCTTGGTGATAATGTTGGCATTTCTATCGAACCTTGCCGTAGAGACACATTCCCGGCTATTGCTCTCGCTGCAGCATATCTTCATGATGAGCTTGGAGTAGGTGAGGATGAAGCGGTTGTGGTATGCCCGGTTGATCCATATGTAGACAACAGCTACTACGAAGCAGTGGAAGAGCTTCAGAAACTGGCAGAAGAAGGAAATGCAAACCTTACTCTGATGGGAATTGAGCCTACTTATCCATCTGAAAAGTATGGTTATATCATGCCTCTTAGTGGAGAAAAGGTAAGCAAGGTAAAAGAGTTCAAGGAGAAGCCTAATAGAGAAACGGCAGAGAAGTATATAAAGGAGAATGCACTGTGGAACGCAGGCATTTTTGCATTCAAGCTTTCTTACCTTCTCACCAAGGCACATTCCTTAATCGACTTCACGGATTACCGTGACCTTTTCAATAAATATGATGGATTGAAGAAAATAAGTTTTGACTATGCGGTAGTTGAGAAGGAACCGAGCATTCAGGTATTGCGCTACAGCGGCGACTGGAAAGATGTTGGCACCTGGAACATGATGGCCGAAGTCATGGCAGATAAAACCAAGGGCAAGGCTATTATGGATGAGACCTGCGTGAATACCAACGTGGTCAACGAGCTCAACATTCCAATCCTCTGCATGGGTTGTAAGGACATGATTGTTGCTGCAAGTGGTGATGGAATCCTCATCTCCGATAAAGAACGCAGTGGCTACATGAAACCATATGTTGAGAAGATTGAAACCGAAGCAATGTATGCTGAAAAGTCCTGGGGTACATATACAGTTATCGATGTTCAGCCTGGTTCTATGACCATTAAAGTGTCAATGAAGGCTGGTGAACATATGACCTACCACATGCACAATTACAGAGAAGAAGTCTGGACTGTTGTATCTGGTGAAGGTAAATCGATTGTCGATGGTATGGAACAGATGTTAAGAGCTGGAGATGTAATTACGATTGCAGCTGGATGTAAGCATACCGTTGAAGCAATCACAGCTCTGGATATTGTAGAAGTGCAAATTGGAGACGAAATCAGCGTAGCAGACAAGATTAAGTTTGATTTGAAATAAACGGAGGTGGACATGATGGAAATCATGAAACTGATCCCCTCTGGAAAGGATTATCTTTGGGGTGGAACAAGGCTAAAGGATGAATATGGTAAGAAGATTGATATGACTCCTCTTGCTGAATCCTGGGAATGCTCGGTTCATCCCGATGGTCCATGTTACGTTGCCAATGGAAGATATAAGGGAAAAACACTGAAAGAAGTGTTAGACGAACATCCTGAGTATATCGGGACAAAGGCAAATGGTGAATTTCCAATACTGGCAAAATTCATCGATGCAAAGAAAGACTTGTCGGTGCAGGTACATCCAGATGATGAGTACGCCAGGGAAAATGAAAAAGATAACGGTAAAACCGAGATGTGGTACATCATTGATGCAGATGAAGGAGCATCTTTGATATACGGCTTTAAGCATAAGGTATCGAAAGAGATACTGGAAAGAGCTATAGAAAAAGGAGAACTCGGCAAGCATCTACAGAAGGTAGAGGTTCACAAAGGTGACCTTTTTTCGTTCCTGCCGGTACAGTTCATGGCATTGGAAAAGGAATACTTCTTGCCGAGGTGCAGGAGAGCTCGAATGTTACTTATCGAGTCTACGATTACGACAGAGTAGATAAGCACGGGAAGAAAAGAGAGCTCCATTTCGATAAGGCTATCCAGGTTATGGATATGGGTATTGCCCTAGACATAAAGCAAAAAAAGCGACTCGTGAAGTACTACCCTGGATGTTCAAGGGAACTTCTTTGCAGATGTAAGTATTTTGAAACTGAGCGAATCCAGGTCACAAAAGGTTTCTCATTCTCGGTAATGGAAAATTCATTCCAGGTTTTAATGTGCCTTGATGGGTATGGCCAAGTAGAAGTGGATGGAGATAAGCCGGTTAGATTCTCTAAAGGAGAGACAGTTTTTCTGCCAGCTGGAATAGGCAGATGCTTGATTATCGGGGATACCTCGATATTGAAGATTAGATGTTGATAATAGTGAGGGATGGAAAGATGCAGCATGTATTTTTAGTCGGTGCTAAGTCGTTAGGGGCATACGGCGGATATGAGACATTTATTAATAAGTTAACTGAATATCACCAGTCTAATCCAGACATCAAATATCATGTTGCGGTAAAGGCTAATGGTCAGGGTGCATCTGTGCCTGATGGTGTGGAAGTAGTTGATGGTAGATATACATATCATAACGCTGACTGTTTTCAGATAAAGATTCCTGAAAAACTTGGCCCTGCTCAGGCTATTTATTATGACTGTGCTGCTTTGAAGAAGAGTATAGAGATAATAAAAGATGAAGGAATAGAACATCCCATCGTTTATATCATGACCTGCCGTATCGGGCCATTTTTTAATTATTTTTGTCGTGCTATCCACAAGCTCGGTGGACGAATTTTCCTCAACCCAGATGGGCATGAGTGGAAAAGAGCAAAGTGGTCTGCTCCGGTAAGGAAATACTGGAAATACAGCGAAAAGGTTATGGTGAAAGGCAGCGACTTGATAGTCTGCGACAGCAAGAATATAGAAAAGTATATTCAGCAGGAATATGGAGTCAAGAATACCACCTTCATCGCATATGGTGCAGAGACTGAACCAAGTAAGTGCAGTGAAGAGAAGTACGAGAAATGGTTGCAGGAGAAGGGCTTAAGAAGAGGAGAGTATTACCTCATTGTTGGCCGGTTCGTTCCTGAGAACAACTACGAAACCATGATCAAGGAGTACATGAAAAGCAAAACGACAAAGGATTTTGCAATCATCACCAACACAAACCCACAACTCCAAAAAGAACTAGAAGAAAAACTAGGATACCAGAAGGACAAGAGAATTAAGTTCGTAGGAACGGTTTATAACCAGGAGTTGTTAAAGAAGATCCGAGAAGAGGCTTACGGCTATTTCCATGGCCATGAGGTTGGTGGTACTAATCCAAGCCTTCTGGAGGCATTGGGGAGCACTAAGCTAAATCTTTTGTTAAAGGTAGGATTTAACGAAGAAGTAGCTGAGGACTCTGCACTTTATTGGACTAAGGAGCCCGGAAATCTGGCTGCTCTGATTGATAGGTGCGAAGGAATAGATAGAGAAGAGCTTGGTAAAAAAGCCAAGGAGAGAATAAAGACTGCATACAGCTGGGAATATATCAGTAGTAGGTATGCGGAGATATGGGTGAATATAAAATGCTGGCAATAATTATTATCAATTATAATGGATGGAAAGACACAATTGAATGTATTGAATCGATTGAATTAAGTGGTTTCAGGGATTTTACGATTTATGTGGTTGATAATGCGAGCGTAGATGATTCTATATTAAAACTTGAAGATTATATTAACGGGACATATAAAAACGTAGTTTTAATCAAATCAAATACTAATCTGGGATTTTCTGGAGGGAATAACCTTGGAATAATTGAGGCAAAAAAGAATCCTAAGATTGAATATTTTCTTTTGCTTAACAATGATACATTAATTGATTCATCATGTTTGGAAGAGTTGTTGAAGCCTTTAGATAAAAATAACATTGCTGCAACAATTGGAAAAATTATGTATGCTAATGAGAAAAAAAAGATTTGGTATGCCGGAGGATTTCTTCAAGAGGGAATATTAAAACCAATTCATGAAGGCTATAACGAAATTGATGTTGGAAAATACGAAAAACAAAGAAATGTAAGTTTTGCAACTGGATGTTGTTTTTGTTTAACGCGTAATTGTATAGAAAAAATAGGTTTGTGGTCTGAAGACTTTTTCTTATATGAGGAAGATGTTGATTATTCCTATAGAATAATTAAAGCAAATCAGTTAATTACTTATGTTCCAAAGGCAATTGTATACCACAAAGTTAGTTCCAGTACTATAAAAACAGGCTCTTTATCTGAAATATATCAAGTTAGAAATAGACTTCTTCTTATAAAAAAATATAAGAAGGGATTTACAGCGATTTTTGCATATGTAGTAAATACAATGATATTTATAAACCGTGTTCGAAAAGGAGAATACAGGATTAATCCTATGCTTCAAGGAATTTGCGCATTTTTAAAAGGAGAAAAAGGTAAACATGAAAGTATTATTAGTTGATCAGATTGCAAAAGTTAATTATAAATATTCTTTTCCTCTCGCAAACGGACTTGTGAATTCTGGAATCGATGTAACCTTAGTAATCGATCAAAAAAAAGAAAAAGAAAACTGCTTATGCAACATAATCAATCTGTTTAATACGGATGAAAAAAATATAGGAAAATTAAAAAAATTTATCAATTATATTAATTCATACAATAAAATTGAAAAAATGTTAAAAAGTGGAGAATACTGTATATTACATACAGAGTGGTATACCTTTTCTCCTCTTGATTTTTACTATATAAATAAATTCAAGAAACGATATGGCATAAGGTATGTAAGTACTGTTCATGACATTCTTCCGTTTAATCAAAAATGTTATGACTTGAGATATCATAGAAAGCTTTACTCATTGGCTGATTCCATTATTTTGCAGGCACCTGAAAATATGTCTCGTTTTGCAACGCTTTTTCCGGAATCAAAAGAAAAGACTGTTATGATACCACATGGACATATGTTGGATTATGTCCAAATAGAAGATAAACAAATCTCCAGAAATTATTTACACATTCCTAAAAATGCAATTGTTTTCTTATTTTTTGGCCAAATAAAAAAAGTAAAAGGTGTCGATATACTGCTGAAGGCAGTAAGTAAACTAAAAAAAGATAATTTAAACTTTTATGTGGTTATAGCGGGTAGTGTTTGGAAATCTGATTTTTCTGAATGCGAAGAAATTATTAAAAGTAATGATTTGAATTCTGTAGTTAAAACAGATATTAGGTACATCCCTGATGAAGAAGTAAGATATTATTATTCTGCGGCTGATATATGCGTATTGCCTTATACAGATGTATATCAGAGTGGTGTCATTCAACTTGCATACGGTTATCATAAACCTGTTATTTCATCGAATTTACCAGCATTTACCCAGTTTGTTAAAGATGGAGAAACAGGTTTTGTGTTTAATAATGGAGATGATGATGAATTATATCACAAAATGAAATTGGCTATAGAAAAGGCTTCTGATTTGACTACATTGGGAAATAGAGGATACGAATTAGTTAAAACCACATTAGACTGGAAAATATTGTCAAAACAAATAGCCCAAAAATGCTATAAATGTGAGGATTAGGTAAAGTGAAAAAGCATATTTTCTTTAAGTTAATACGAAAACTAAGAAAACAAAAAACATACACTGAAAAGTTTATATCACTTAGAGATCAAGAAGCAAATGATTTTATCTATGTTACAATTAAAGAAGCAATCAGAAATAAATCGGGCTTGATGATTTCTAAATTTGGCACTATAGAACTAAATTGTATTAATTGTTATATACAGAATAAGTACAATACAAGAATCCAAAATTTTAGAAATTCGACTTGCGGTATATACGAACTTTATATTGATGATGCGGTCAATAATTTATGCAAACATGCAGGCTTTTTTCCAAATGATGTAAATATTATAAATAAATATGTTGATTTAACTGTATCTGATGCAAAACAAATTGATATACTTGGTTCATACTTGGAGGGAGAAGCCTTTGTAGAACCTTATTTATCTCTACAGTGCAAAAGGGTTAATCTAAATGGTTATTATGCACCCTTTTTGTGGAAAAATCCATGGTCTGAACTTTTGAAAGGTCAACGAGTTTTAGTAATTCATCCTTTTGCTGACACTATCTCTTCTCAATATAACAACAATAGAGATAAACTGTTTTCAGACCCTAAAGTCTTGCCTGAGTTCAAGTCGCTTCAGATCATACCTGCTGTTCAGAGCATGGCTGGTGAACAAACTTCTTTCAAATCATGGTTTGATGCTCTGGATTATATGGAGAAAGAAATTGATAAATGCGAATTTGATATTGCAATTATTGGTTGTGGGGCGTATGGGATGAATCTTGCTGCATATATAAAAAGAAAAGGTAAAATTGCTATTCACTTGGCTGGATGGACTCAAATGCTATTTGGTATATACGGAAAAAGATGGACAGAGGACCAACCAGAGTTTAAAAAATATATTAATAACTTTTGGACAAAACCAAGTTCAACAGAAAAACCTAAGAACGCTGATAGTATAGAAGGCGGCTGTTATTGGTAATGGAGAAGAAAAATGATTAATGTATTATTTATACCGTACTTAGCATGCTACGATAAGAGTAAGGGCGCTGGATGCAAAGTTGAAAATTTTTATATTAAAGAGTTAGCGAAAAATCCTAACTTTAACTTTCGCATTCTGACGTTTGAAGATTTTGATGATGAGTATGATGATGTGATAAATCACATGGAAAAGTATCAGATTGCAGGTGATGTAATTTGTAGAGATAGATCTTTATCAGCAAAAATAATACGTGCTATAAAGAATATACCTTCCAGATATTCGCCATTTGATAAATACGGTAATTTTACCTCCACATATTACCTTGCGAATATAAAAAATTACATTGCAAAATATAAGGCACAAGGATTTGTTCCAGACTGTGTAATATTAGGATGGACCCAGATAATATTGTTTATTAATGATATAAAGAAAATGCTACCAAATTCAGTTTTTCTATTGAAGAGGATGTTAGCTTCCTGGGAATTCAGAGAAAAATGGAGAATGAAAATGCTTGGTTAAAGCGCGTATTATATAAAAAACAATATGAAAAATTGAAAAGAGCCGAATTAAAGGCTTTATCAATTTCGGATTATTCTTATGTAAATAATCCAAAGGACTATAAACTTCTTTTGGATAGTGGGATTCAATCATCAAAGCTTGACTGGCTTGTACCATGGTATGAAAAATATAACGAAAAGGTAACTCGAAATATTGATTGGGATAATCCTTTTATTCTGTATTATGGCGCGATGGGAAGGCCAGAAAACTATTTGAGTGTTCAGTGGTTGATCGATAATATCATGCCATTGTTAAACACAAATATTCGTTTATTTGTTATTGGTTCTGGAAGTGAAAGTGTTAAGAAATACGAATCAGAAAAAATAAAGATACTAGGATTTGTTGAGGATGTTTCTCCATACTTTTCAAAAACATTATGTTTGGTTGCGCCACTTGTACTAGGAGCTGGAGTGAAAATTAAAGTGTTAGAAGCAATGTCTGCAGGTGTTCCAGTACTTACCAACGCAATTGGAATTGAAGGTATTGCTGCTGAAAATGGAGTTGACTTTTTTTACTGTGAAGAGCCAAAAGACTATGCACGTATTATTAACTTAATGTATGATAAGAAAATCGATGTAGATAATATGTCAGAAAATTCAAGAAAAATGATTGAAGAAAAGTATAACTATTCTAAATCCGGATCAATAATTTCAAAAAAAATAATTGAGCTTACAAGTGTGGTTGAATTGTGATGATAATTAAAATAAAAGATATATATAAGCATTTATTCTTAATGTCCATTTTTTATATGTATACGAAAGACCTATTAGATAGTTTGCCAGGTGGGCTATTTAAACTATTTTTTTATGCTGTTGTTTTTGTGGGAATCGTAATGTTTTTTTTAGAAACATTAATTCAGACGAAAAAAGCAGATTTCTTTGTGATGATAGGATTCTTGAGTTACTTGGTATATATCATTTATAATGGAAAAGTATTATCTAATAAAGAACAATTTTCACAAGGAATGCTAGAATATGTATTATACACATTTTATTTTCTTGCTGCGGTATTTTACATCAGAAAAGGAAATGTAGTACTAAGTGATTTGAAAAGGTTTATATATCTAGGTGATTTAATATCTGTTCTCGCATTAGTAGAATATGTATCAAAAACATCTATAATCCCTGCAGATAATTATTCAATCTATTATTTTGCAGGTGGTTATTCTTCTTTTCGTGCAAGAGTATTTTGCGTTAGTCCTATGACATTATGCATGATGCTAGGACTTTTATTGTTGCTGAGCTGTTATTTTGTTATTGTAGAACGAGATAATAAAGACTTTATTTTTAAATGTTCTCCTATTATCTTACTTATTGGTATGCTTTGCACAGGTTCAAGAGGTCCGTTGATTGGAACAATGACAGGAGTTTGCGTCTTAATTGGATTGAATTGGATGAAAGAGCCGCTAACAAGACATAGAGGCATTAAGACATTATTCTACGGTTCAATTATTATACTTTTTTTGATCATTCTTCAAATTAACGGCGGTCTAGCAACTATACGAACCGGTATTGAAGGAATTGATAATATTATTATGCGTTTTTCTTCTTCTACAGACTTTAGTAATGAATGGGGTAATGTAGCAAGACTTGAAATCTGGACCGAATATATTGGTGTTTTTTTGAATAATTTTTGGAACGGTATAGGAATTGCACAAACAAGTTCTACTGTTGTAACGAATGTAAGAAGAGTGACTGAAAGCGGGTTATTAAAACGTTTAGTCGAAACCGGAATGATAGGATTCATTTTATATATTATCGGAGTATTATTGCCTATAGTAAAAAATACCATTGCAAAAAGGGCGCACGACACAGTAACTTCATCAGAAAAACTATTGATTGTAAGTGTATTTTTTGCAATTGGGATTGAAGATATTGTATTACAAATGTTTGCTGATGTAATGGCAATGTATATTTTTTGGAGCATAGTAGCAGTTTACTACGTAAAAGTGACTTGGCAAAAATAATTGTTTTTAGTTAGCGGAAACGCTGATCTTTTCCAAAGAAAACTGACTTTGTAATTCTGAATAAGTACAATATCTTTAAAAGAATTTGGAATATAGATATGAAAAATAACTGAAAGAAGGTGTATTATTAATGAAAGTTGGAATCATGACATGGTTTTATGGCTCAAATTATGGTGCTAAAGCACAATCGTACGCGTTACAGAAAGTAGTCGAGTCTTTTGGAATAGATACCTACATGATTGATTACCGTCATGAGAATTGGAAGCGGATTAATAAGACAATGAATTTGGATTATCCGCACATAAAACTTCATCCTTTAAGATATTACGGATGTATAAAAAGAAACACAAAGTTATCCAATACTGATTATCTGTATAATCTTACAAAAAAAGTGCGTAATCCAAAAGATATTGATTCTTTGAATATGGATGTAATCATATTCGGTAGCGATGCTATTTTTAATACAAGCCATCCATTTTATAATTCAATTTACATGGGAGTCTCAGTAAGTACAAATAAAATTACGTATTCGCCAAGTTGTGAATATTTGTCTCCTAATACTAGCCTTCAAAATAACGAAGTTGAATCGCTAAAAGACTTTAAATCAATTTCAGTAAGAGATATAAATACTCAAAACCTATTAATAAATAATTCATTAAAAAAGCCTGTAATCACTTGCGATCCGACCATATTATATGATTTTACAGAAATATCAACTAATTGGGCATATCGTAATTATGTTCTGGTATATTCATTTTCAGAATGGAATGAATATTCGCACGAAATGAAGAAATTTGCGAAGGAACACAATTTAAAAATTATTTCTATAGGAAGATACTGCAAATGGGCGGATATATCTATAGAGGATGCATCGTTTGAACAATGGGTGGTATCTTTTAAGTATGCTGATTATGTGTTCACCGACTCTTTCCACGGCACTGTTTTTGCATTAAAAAACAACAAGAAAATTATTCTAGTTAGTAGAAATGATAAAAAAGCTAAAATAGAAAGCCTTCTAACTGACGTTTGCATAAAAACAAGTTTTTTGAAGCAAGGAGAAGAAGTGGATTCATATATTACTGATAACCCAATTAACTATTCAATTGTCAATGACAAACTTAACGCTTTAAGAGTTAGATCATTGGATTATTTAAAAAATGCATTAAAGTTATAAGTTTAAATAAATTTCAGTAAATATCAGTAGTCAAATTATGTTGTTATGTTCTGGTATGTTAAGAACATTCGTATCCAGAACTGTTTCAAGAGTTTGTTAGGCAAATAAGACCAATAAATCAAAAGAATATAATAACATTAAATTGTGGAATCGTTCAACATTTTTGAGTGTTTCAACCCTCCATAGAAAGGGATATAACAAACATGCAGTTTTTAATACTTATCATATGTGTTTTTGTTGCAAATACTTTACTTTTAAGGTGTTACTGTTTCGTTCAAAGGATACAAGATAATGGCGGTAGCAAAAATATTGTTTTTCGATGTTTAAGAAAATTATTTGATCTGTCTTATCATTATACATACGGGTGGATGCGTTATTGTTGTTTATTGACAGGGCACATTCCAAGCAATCATATTAGAGATTTTTTGTATAGGCATGTATTTTTAATGGATATGGACAAAAAAGCTTGTATTAGTGGAGGATGTGAAATTCGATCCCCATGGAATGTACATTTGAAGAAATGTGTTATTCAGGCCAATTGTATACTAGACGGTAGAAGTTCTATATATGTAGGTGATAATGTCGTTTTTGGCACTGGAGTTCATGTATGGACTCAAGAACATGATGTTAATGATCCGTTGTTTAGAGTTCTTGAAAATAATTCTCAACCTGTCATTATTATGGATAGAGCGTGGATATGCTCGGATTCAACAATACTTCCTGGGGTAATTGTTGGAGAGGGCGCTGTTTTAGCATCTAGAGCAGTTGCAACAAAGAATTGTGAAGCCTACGGAATCTATGCAGGTTTACCAGCAAAAAAAATTAATGAAAGAAATCATAATTTAGAATACGAGCTAACTGGGAAACCACATTGGCACTTCTACTAGTGAAAAGGAGATTTGTACTGTATGGTAAAAGAAATAATAAAGAAGACATATTTAGGCAGACAATTTTGCCAGATAAGGGATAGAAATAAAAAGAAAAAGTTAGCAAAGAATCCCATTTCTGAATATGAAAATCGGTTTTTGCTTAAATCATGTGCATTTAAGGAAAATGGGAGTCCTGAATATTTAAGATTGAGGATAATTGTTGAATCACATGTTATTGAAAAAGGGCTGAGCCATAACAACTATCGACCAGGTTTTGGAAGACAAATGGTCACAGACTTGTATGAACATTTATCACAGTACATTTTGTATGATGATATAGACTTGTTTGCTTTCAATAATGCTGTTTCTTTACTTATTCAATATCATAAACGCAACAGTGAATATGGATTTGATGATAGTGCTTATTTCTCTATAGAAATGGTTGAATCTTGGACAGAAAAGAGGGTAGGAGATTTTTCGGCTACTGGTGTAAAAACTATTAATGCTCAAGAATTTAAGGAAAAGGTCGAAAAATTTGATTTTGAAACTTTTGCGAATCTGAGATCAAGCGTGAGAGTATTTGATAAGCCATGTAAAGCACTTGATAAAGAAATGTTGAGAGAGGTTGTTGAAATTGCAAAATGCGCTCCCAGTGCATGCAATAGACAATCTATAAGGGTGCATTTTGTTACAGACAATAGCAAGCTTCCTATGATAGAAAAATTACAAAGAGGGAGTAAAGGATTCTTGGTTAATTGTAGCGCAGTGGCTATTGTTTGTGCTGATTTTTCTCTCTATGAAGCATCTGAGTATAAATTGCCGATATTTGATGCGGGGCTGTTTACTATGAATCTGTGTTATGCATTGGAATCTAAAGGTATCTATTCTTGCATTCTAAATGGTTATTTTTCTAACAGCGATGATATACAATTAAGAGAGCTTGTAAGAATTGGCAATACAGAAGAAGTTATTTCACTGGTTGCTATTTATAATATTGATGATGATTGTTCCATTAAAGTTCCAGTTTCGCCTAGAAGAAGAGTAGATGAACTTTGTTCAATTCAATAGAAATTTTTGAAAGGAGTTACAAGGTTGTTTAACGGTGATTATCAATGAGTCGTAAAACAGAATTAGCAAAAAATACGGCTATACTTACAGTTGGAAGGCTATGCACACAGTGTATTAGCTTTTTCCTTCTTCCGTTATATACAGCAATACTATCAGCGGAAGAGTATGGCACATTTGATTTATTAGTTACATATTCAACATTATTAATTCCGCTTGTAAACTGGCAGCTGGACCAAGGGTTATTCCGCTTTATGCTAGATCATCGCGGAAATAAGGAAGAACAAGCAAAGCTCTTTTCTACATTGTTACTCTCCAGTACGGTTCAAAGTGTTGTTTACTTTATTCTTTTTATCTGCATAGAGCCGTTTTTGAAAATTGAAAATGCATACTTCTTACTGTTATATGTTGTGCTGCAAGTCTATACAGCGTTTTTTCTGCAATTTGTCAGAGGATTAGGATACAGTGTAAAATACATGATAGCATCATTTATATCTGCATCTGCCACTACGGTCTTAAATGTTATCGCGTTGGTCTTTTTGAAAATGGGTTTGCAAGGATTGTTCGTGTCAACTTTGACAGCGCAATTCATGACGCTGATATATTTGGTGATTTCCTCCAGGTCATGGGAATACTTTTCTTTCAGAAATATTCAGCCAAGCGTATTCAAGAGAGTTAGTACATATTCTATACCACTGATTCCAAACAACTTGGCATGGTGGGTAGTAAATGCATCGGATAGAACAATTATTGCGCACTTTTTGGGAACTGCAGCTAACGGTATATATTCCGTTGCAAATAAATTCCCGAATGTTTTTATCCAGTTTTATAACATTTTGAACTTGTCTTGGACTGAGACGGTATCTTTACATTACAGCGATGAAGATCGTGATGAATTCTTAACGGAAACAATGACATCACTCTTTAAGTTGTTTGCAGCCGCTTGCTTTGGTATTGTGGCATGTATGCCGTTTGTTTTTCCTATCTTAGTCAATGCAAAGTATAGCACAGCATATAATCAAATTCTTATTTTGATGTACGCAATGCTTTTTCGTGTGTTGGTTGGATTGTATAGTTGTGTTTATGTGGCTCAGAAAAATGCAAAGAAGATTGCCAGCACTTCAATTGCTGCTGCTATTATCAATATAGTTGTTAATCTAACATTGATTAACCGAATTCAGTTGTTTGCAGCACCGATTTCTTCGCTTGTAGCATTCTTAGCAATGTTTATTTTTCGCTATACCGATGTGAATAAGACTGTTCATATGAAGATTAGAAAACCCGTCATCATTGGTAGCATCCTTATTGGTAGTATGCTCATAGGAACATACTATAGCGGAAACAAGGTAGTACAATTGGTGGCACTTTGCATTACAGTAATTTATGCAGTGCTGACGAATGCAGATATGCTAAAATCGGGTGTAAGTTTAGTAAAGAATCGTCTTGGAAAATGATGTCACTGTGGTGTAATCCAGAAACTAACCTGTCAAAACCATTCGGGAAAAGTGCAAATAATATCTAATTTCGTTTAATTCCAAATGCTGTACCAGAGCATCTAATGTGTCACAAATACGAAGTCTCCATTTTCGTCACCCTTGCCAACTATTCAAACAACTCAAGGTATGCTACGCTTTGCTACTTGAGTGGTTTGAAAGGTTGTCTGGTAGACTTGTTCTTCTCCTCTATATTTTCTTCCTTCCTTTTCTCCTCTATGCGATATGTCCGAAATCAGCTATAGAAATGAAAGAAGATGAAGAAGGATTTGAGTGCAAAAATCGCCACCCCAGCCCCATCTGCACGCGATTTGAGCACCACTTTCACGCACTAAAGCCCCACCTGCATCGCCGGAGTTTTAGCGACACCCTGCCGGAGAACCAGCGACACCTCATCGCTCTAAAACGACACCCCCTGTGGCATATGCAAAAGCTCTGCCAGCTAAGCCAGCCAGCAGAGCTCAGGTCAACTTTTTTCAGGAACAGGAATGCCGTTCTCTGTCAAGATGTTCTCCAACTGTCGAATCCGCTCGTGCTGTCGTTGGAGTTCTTTCTCAGCTGCGTAAAAGTATTCCATCGACTCACGCTCCATCTCGTTGTAGCAGGCCCGTTCCAGTTCTAAAACCATACATTTTTCCTCATCGCAAAGATATGGGCGGTCACACATCCTGGCCACCGCCTTCCCGAGTGGCCTTCAAGCCCTTGCGTTCCCGCATCGAGACTCGGCCATCCACCAGAACCTCATAAGCGTTGTGGATAATGCGGTCCATAATGGCTTCTGAAACGGGGCTGTCAGATTCCGGGTTGGGATCAATCCTGGTGTACCAACCCTCAGATTCGTACTGCGTGCAAAAGATCGTAGACTTGTGGCACCGCGCCTCCACAATTTCCAGCATATCATAGGATTCTTGCGGGGACAGCGGACGAATCAGCCATTCGTCCAGAATCAGCAGGTCTTTCTTCTTGTACGATTCAAGCACCTTTTTCAGTGTTCCACCACTGCGGGCAATGCTCAGTTCGTCCAGCAGCTCTGGCATACGGATGTACTGCACCTTCTTGAAACGGCGGCAGGCGGCATTGCCCAGGGCACAGGCGATGTAAGTCTTGCCGTTGCCAGAGGCTCCCTTGAGGATAATGTGGTGGCCTTCGTCAATGTACTGGCAGGTGGCAAACCGCAGCATCTGTGCCTTGTCCAGCTTTCGGTCCTCGTGGTATTCAATGCCTTCTACAGTGGCAGACGGCACGGCGAAGCGCGCGTTGCGGATAAATCTGTTCAGTTTGTTGCTCTGGCGTCGGTTCCATTCCGCATTTACCAGCAAGCCCAGGCGCTCCTCGAAGCCCAGTTCATTGAACGTGGGGTCTTTCAACTGGTTGGCGAACTCCGCTGCCATAGCGGTCATCTTCATTGCCGTGAGCATATCCATCGTTGCCTGGTTCAGCATCAGCGGTCACCTCCCTTCCGGAAGTAGGCCGCGCCGCGGGTAATGCCGTAGCTATTGGCTTTGGACTGCGACAGTTGGCTCTCGGCCTTGTCCGGCTTGTCCAGGCCATTTTTCAGAATGCTGGCAATGGTGCGCAGCGAGGGCGTGGTGCTGTACGCCAGAGTTTTGCCGCAGGCTGCCTCCAGCCGCTGTTTGCCGTACCGCTGTTCCAGTTTGGACAGACCAGCGCAGGCCTTGTAGCCCTGCTCGGCGGCCTTACCGGACTTCAGGAAGTGTTCGGCTACCTTCTCGGTCATAGGACCGACCGACATCGCCCAGCGGCTGAACTCGTCAGCGTTGTAGGTGAGATATTTCTGGTGCTCCGGCGGCATATGCTCGCGCTTCACCAGCGGATCACGCTGCCGGGTCTGCAGCCGGCGGTGGCTGGCTACACGGCTGCCGTGGTAGAATACCTCTACCATTGTTTTAGTCACGCGGATGTCCACGCGCTCGCCAATCAAGTTATAGGGAACAGAATACTTGTTCCTGCCATCCGTAACAAGATAGTCGTTGGCGACCTTGGCAACCGACCAGACGGCCGGTTCAAACGCACTGACCGGCAGCGGCAGCATATAGGGCTTCTCTTCTTCCAGATAGGCACTTCGGCGGCAGCCAGCCATCTGCTTGAACGGGCGGCTGTTCAACTCATCCAGCTTTTCAGCAACTGCCTCATTCAATTCCCGCAAAGAAAAGAATTTGCGGTCGCGTAGAGCGGCCACGATCCATGTTTCGGCAAAGCGGACGGATGCCTCCGCCGGACTCTTGTCCTTCGGCTTGCGGACACGTGCCGGTACGATTGCGGTACCGTAATGCTCAGCCAGTTCCTGGTAACTGCGGTTCAGAATCACATCGTACCGGGTGTTGGACAGCGTGGCCGTTTTGCAGTTGTCAGGGATCAGCAGCCGTGCGACGCCACCGAAGTAGTCGAATGCATGGACATGGCAGTTCAACCAGTTCTCGGTTTTCATGTCGTCGCAGGCTTCCGCGTAGGTGTAGTAGCTGCAGGGCAGAACGGCGACAAACAAGTAGGCGGCGCTTTGCTCGCCTGTGACCGGGTCTTGGAGGGGGATGGTATCTCCAGCCCAGTCCACCTGCATGGCGTCCCCCGGCTTGTGCTGGATGCGCATGGTTGCCGTTGTAACGCGTGCCCAACGGCGGTAACGTTCACCAAACTGAGTGCTCATGTACGGTCTTTGGCCCGCTTCCTGACACTTCGCACAGTATTCTTCCCACAGCAGCGACAGGGTCACGCCTGAACGAGCCAGTTCGCGGTGGATGTACGGATAGTCGGGCTCAGCATATTGACTGGATGCTTTGTGCCTGTTCGGAAAGAGAAGCTGTTCCAGATCGGCATTGGCGACATCGTCGGAGAGGGGCCAGGATATGCCTTGTTCCTTTGCTGCCTGCAGTACATCTCGCACCGTATGTCTGGAACAGTGTGCCATTGATTCAATGGTTCGCTGGCTGTACTGAAGACTGCTTAACCGCAAGATCTCCCGATAATTTGTCATTACGAAACCTCCAATTGATTTAGTCACAGCTTGGCTGTGCTAAACCAATTATAAGGCTTTGGGGCTTCAGTGCGTGAAAGTGGGGCTAAAACTCCGGCAAGGTGGTGCTAAAACTGCGTGCAGATGGGGCCGGGATGGCGATTTTTGCAGTTACTCGCCCCAGAATGGGATCCAAACTTCCACACAGGTATAGAATCATGCAACACTTCTCTATGCAAATTAGAATGCTCCACCCAAAAGAATATGGCATCCTACGGGAATTTCTCTATCAAGCGATTTATATTCCGAAGGGTGCTGAACCACCATCTCGGTCTGTGATTGATTTGCCAGAGTTGCAGGTTTATATTGCCAGCTTTGGCACACGACCCGATGATCATTGCCTTGTGGCAGAGGTCAAGGGTAAAATCGTCGGCGCAGTCTGGAGCCGCATTATGGAAGATTACGGCCATGTTGACGAGCACACGCCTTCCTTAGCCGTCTCATTACTTCCTGAATACCGCAACCAAGGCATTGGGACACAGCTGTTGAACCGGCTTCTAGATTTACTGCTGATGAACGGATACCATCAAGCTTCTCTCTCTGTCCAAAAAGAGAATCCCGCTGCCCGCTTGTATAGACGGTTAGGTTTTCGGGTTTTAAAGGAGAATGATACCGAGTATTTAATGCTGAAGAAATTATCTCGAACAAAGTTTCAAACAGACAAAGATAAAGATAATACTACACAAAAGGATTTATCACTGTAACTTCAATGGTAATGTGCTCGCTTCTGTAGAGGTGCCGCCCAAGGCATACATACCACCAAATCTCTAGATTAAAGCCAAAAATGTAATCCATAAAAGGGCAATCCTCATACACTGGTGTGGACAGTCTTTCGCTTTGGGATATCTAAAGCTTGAAATAAACAGTGTTACTTTGCGTTGCTTGCAGCAACGGAAGAATTTCCTTACAATGGCGGTAACACCTGAAAGGAAAGGAGTTATCCCCCATGTTAAACGAAAACATTAAAGTCTTTAGGAAGGCAAAAGGCCTTTCCCAACAAGAGCTTGCCGTCAAGTTGAATGTAGTACGTCAAACAGTTTCAAAATGGGAGCAGGGTTTATCAGTTCCAGATTCCGATTTATTGATTTCCCTCTCGGAAGCCCTGGAGACACCGGTAAGCACCTTGCTCGGAGAGACCGTCGCAGCGCCAGATGCTGATGCTATAAAAGCCATCTCTGAAAAACTGGAAATTATCAATTTACAGCTCGCGCGAAGAAACGACATAAAAAGAAAAATCGTGCATTGGTTGTTTATCTTTTTATGCATAAGCATCGTAGCAATTGCCTCGTTTTTGATTGCCGTGAACAGTTCCTACCTGGGATGGGATTATAGCAACCCGGAACTTGCCGTTGCAGGAGTTATGTTACACGCATTCGAATGGATATTTGTCAGGTCTGCTCCTATTATTTTGATAGCCGCAATCGTTGGAGCTTTTCTGACACGTGGGAAAAATAACCCATAAGATTTGGCGCGCCTTTGTGTCCCCCTGATGATCTAGTCGAGAAAGGAATTCTGCTATGGAAATTAGGCTTGCAGATGTGCAGGATATTGAGGCCTGGATGGCCTTGGTAGAGCAGGTTCGAGAGGTATTTCCCGGACTAGAAACTCCCGAGGCTATGGTAGCACACAGATCCACCGTGCTGAACTTCATCAAAAATTCTTCCGGGATCTGTGCAGAAGATTCCGGGCGCATCTTGGGTGCACTGTTATTTTCGAAAGAAAGCAATACGCTCTGCTTTTTAGCAGTAGATCCAGTCTTCCGTAAGCAACATATTGCGCAGAAAATGGTATCCTTTATGCTGACACAAATGCCGGAAAGAAAAGATATTACTGTTTCTACTTACCGGGATGGCGACCCCAATGGTATCGCCGCTCGCGCTTTCTATAAGCGATTGGGCTTTTCAGAGGGTAAACTAACCGAGGAATTTGGCTGTCCAGTTCAGGAGTTTGTCTTAAAGCGTTCGATCATCAGGTAAGTACTGTACAGTTGTTTCATAGCACGGAAAATCATATTAGATACTTTGATCAATGTAGTTGGCAAATAAGTAATTTTAAAAGTGATTACTTTTCCCAAAAACATAAAGGCGTCAGCCAAATGGCTGACGCCTTTATGTTTTTGCAAAGAATACTTCTTCGCAAAATTCTAGGAAGGCAAAAACCTTCCCTTAAATTTCTCGGCCTGCTTCTCAGGTGACTTTCAGGGATACCGTTCCGTCTGCCTTCCTTCCCCGCACCCCTATATAGGTACTTTCGCCATCAACTTTTACAGTCCCAGTATACTTTCCGGTTGCGGAGAGAAGCGTTACTGGGTCATCACTGCCCGAGAGGAGGAAAATGGCGGCATCACCATTTTCAAGCGAAAGCGAGCACTCGATTTTCAGGGTGTTGCCTTCTTCGCGTCTCAGCGTAGTACCGCCAAAAACCAATTCTGTCCCCGTAAAATCCGAGTAAATAGCTTCATACGAACCTGTGTAATTATCCGGTCCTTTTGACAGAGTACCTTTTAGTTTTCCTTCCGGCGTCAATGCAGCCGCACCTATTTCATCTACAAATGCGCCATACGTTTCCAGTACACGATCTTTTAGTTGGCCCTCATCCGCGTCTGACAAAGAATCGAGTGTCTGATTGGCCCCATCCGCAAAGCCTTCCATTACCCGATTGGCTCCATGGGCCAACCCATTTAATACCGAGTCGGCGCCATCCATCACAGACTCCATAGACGTTGAGCAACCCGATAGACCGAAAACGCAAATTAACCCGCCTAAGAAAAGGAGCACTTTTTTCATACATATAATTCTCTGCATCCGGTTATCACCTTCCTCCTGTACGGCGTCGCTGACCACGTCTTGTCCGCGACTTCTTTTTAGCCGGTGTTGCCTTGCCGCCCGGGCGGGAAAGCAGCAGAATTACCATCGTTGCTAAAATCACAGCCGCCATCCCTGCCAGAGCAAGCACAATGTTTGGCGTTTGTGTGGCACCATTGTAGGCCTGCATATCAAATCCTGCGAGAATCAGCGCTGCGGAGAACGGATAGGCCGAAAGCAGAAAACCGCTCTTGAAAAACAAGATACAATATCCCAGAAAGAAGGTTACGAGGGAGCCGCCGAGATAGGCTCCGCGTATCTGACCAAACAGCAAGATCATTGGCATACAGACAAGACTGGTAGTAAAAGCCGCGGTCACCAGGTGAACGCCCTGTTGCAGCAGCACTGCTGCAGAAAGGCCCTCCAATCCGGCCAGAACGCCGGTCAGAACTGTTACCGCCACGCTGTATAAACCAAACAAAAGGGACAGAAATACGGTAACGATCAATTTCCCGCCCAACAGCCTGGCATAGGACACCGGAATCGTGATCAGATTCTTCATGGTGTCATGAGCATACTCCCGGTCAATCAGCCATCCGCCAATCATCACGAGAGAAATCGGGAAAAAGATCTGTGTGTTTCCCCAGATCACATTGGCAAACAGTTTTTCAAAAGTAAAGTTCGGGTCCCGAACTTCCGGATTGAGCAGCCACTGGGTGCCATACTGCACCACAGGGCAAAGCGCCACAGCCACAATGCCTACCAACATGATCTGGCACCGCCGCAGTTTTCTCCATTCGCCCCTCAGAATGCTTCCCATGATGTACACCTCCTCAGCAGCCCTGCCGTTTATAGACCAGTCCGATCAAAACCAGAAAGAATACCGACTCTGCGATGACAACCAAAAACGCTTGGGTGGTTGTCACAAAATAGGGACTGATCCGTTCCAATAACGCTGCCATCTCTGCGCTGGGATTTGCTGTATCCAGATACTGATAAAACCAGCGGAAGGTCAATGGTCCAGGCAGCAGCGTTCCCGGATTGAAACCAAATGGCTGCATAATAAAGAATTCGTTTGTGCCGAAAATGTAATTGACTGCCGTATAGAAAAAAGTGATGATCACGGAAATGATGTAACTCCGGTTCAGCAGTACCACCAGAAAAATACAGGGCAAGGCTCCGGCCCACATCATGATTCCCTGTCCAAGACCCACAAAAAAGAGGCTCCAAAAGCCAACCGGTTCCAGCCCTTTCGCAAGAACGATAGCCAGATTGACGAAGCCGCCGACAGCCATGAAGGCTATGGAGAACAAGAACAATACGCCCATTTTGGCAAAGGCCAGCGCCGGTTTGCTCACAGGAACAACCAGCAGATTTTTCAGAGTATCGTTGTCCTGCTCTTCAAACAGCAGATTGGAGGCAAGCACCACCAGGGCAGGCATGAGAAGAAGATAGGCACTCAGCTGAAACAGTGTGGCCATCATGTTGTCGATTGCCTCTGCTCCGCTGGTAAATCCTTTGAATTCCGGCAGAAGCAGCGTACACCCAAGGGGAATCAACGCCGAAATGGCCGCAGCCCCGAAGAACAAGGGCTTGCGCTTCAGTTTGGCAAATTCACAGCGCATCAGCTTAAGCAATGCCCTCACCTCCAGTGACCTTCTTGAAATAGTCCTCCAGGGTATCTTCATACAGGTGCGCGTCCGACACCGTCAGGCCCGCTCCTACAAACAGGCTGATTGCCTGCGCCGGGTTCAAATTCGGTTCCCGGACGGTCATTTCATTCGCACTGTCCACCGTAACATTGCGGATGCCCAGTTTCTCGTACAGAAGCCGTCCTGCCAGAGCCGCATTGGAGACGGTGAACCGGAAATACTGGCCATTCTTTTGTTCCAGCTCTTCCAGACTTTCCTCTTCCAGCAAGACGCCGTGGTCAATGATGCCGATATCATCCGCAAGCAGCGCAATCTCCGACAGAATGTGGCTGGAAATCAGGATGGTCTTGCCGGTGGAATCGCACAGTTCCCGGATAAAGCCCCGGACTTCCGCAATGCCGATGGGATCTAGACCGTTGATGGGTTCATCCAGAATCAGGAGTTCCGGGTTGTGCATGATGGCCAGCGCAATGGCCAGACGTTGTTTCATGCCCAGAGAATGCTGAGAGAACAGCTTTTTGTCCCTGTATGGCAGATTGACAACTTCCAAGGCATTCTTGACATACCGTGGGCTTTTCAGCCCGCGCAGATCGGCAAAGATGCGCAGATTTTCCGTTGCGGTCAGATTGGGATAAAAGCCGGGGGCCTCAATCAGCGAGCCGATGCGCGGCAGGATTTTCTTTTCATTTCCGCTGAGCGGCTCTCCAAAGATACGGACATCGCCGGAGGAGGGCGCTGTCAGCCCCAGCAGCATCCGCATGGTCGTTGTCTTGCCAGCGCCGTTCCGGCCCAGCAGGCCATAGATACGTCCCTTTCGGACGTGTATAGAAAGATTGGAAACGCTGGTTTGCTCACCATAACGCTTTGTCAAGTTACGGGTTTCGATCACAGTATCGCTCATCTGCGAATACCTCCCTTCGTGTTGCATCCAGAATACCATGCTGTCTTTGAGATAACGCTGAGCCAACCTTGAATTATCTCTGAGATTTTCCGTGCATCATGGAAGAATCCCGGATCAGACTGTATAATGAATACAAACAAGAAAGGGGTGTACGGATGACAAGCCATACACTGTTGCTGGTCGATGATGACCATGACCTGCTGGAAATGCTCTGCTCGATTTTTCGGCGGGCAGGATATAACGAACTTCTGACAGCTTCTTCCGGGACGGAGGCCCTTGCAATCTGGCGGGCCCAGCACCCGGACATGGTGGTTCTGGATGTGATGATGCCGGACATGGACGGCTTTTCCGTATTGAAGGAAATTCGCCGCACCAGCCGTGTGCCGGTCCTGATGCTTACCGCCCGGGGAGAGGCGGAGGACCGGGTGGAAGGGCTGGAAAACGGAGCGGACGATTATCTGGCCAAACCATTTCTGCCAAAAGAGTTGCTCTTGCGGGTGGGTGCCATCCTGAACCGGGTCTATCCGGATGCTAATGAGATGGTTGTGCTGGCCAATTCTGTGGTGGATCTGGCCAACGCCGAAGTGATCAAAAACGGAGCGAGGACCGCCCTGACAGCCAAGGAGATGCAGCTTTTTACAAAGCTGTACCAGAATGCCGGACGCATTGTCACCACAGGCACGCTGTGCCAGACGATCTGCGGAGACTACTGGCAAGGATATGAAAGCACGCTTTCCACCCATATCCGGCATTTGCGGGAAAAGATAGAAGAGAATCCTTCCAAACCGGTTTCCCTGATCACGGTAAAGGGGCTGGGGTATCGCCTGACCCTCAAGGAGAACAAACGATGAACGCAGTACAACGGTTTTTCCGGAGGTATATTTTCTCGACCGTCGGAATTGTTCTTTTGTTTTTTGGTGTCAACCTGGTTCTCATCGTTGGCATCATGCTGTTGGGCAGCGCCAGCGGTTCGGACACCTCTTTTTCGATAGAAGAATTTTCTGACCATCTGTCTTTCCATAATGGCACTTGGGAAATCGAAGATTCCGAATTGCAGCTGCTGGAAGAAAATCGTGCATGGGCCATGTTGCTAAACGACAATGGGACGGTTGCCTGGGAATATGATTTGCCCCAAACACTCCCTCGGCACTATACAGCGGCGGATGTAGCCTCCTTCAGCCGATGGTATCTGGAGGGGTATCCGGTAAAGATCTGGTCCCGAACTGATGGCAGCTTGCTGGTGATCGGTTTTCAGCCTGGGACCTGGGTGAAATACTACTACGCTCTGGAATGGCCTTATATCACCGTGCTGCTGGGCGGAAGCATTGCCTTCTTTCTGATTAACCTGATTTTGGTTGTCTTTCTGATACTCCGTAATACCCGGAAAGTGGAAAAAGCAATGACCCCCATCCTGCAAGGCATTCAAGACCTGACGCACGGGAAAGCGCAGCACCTGGACGAAAACGGAGAACTGGCCGAAATCAATGCGGGGCTTAACCGTGCAGCTGCCTACATGCACCAGAAAGACAACACACGGGCAGAATGGATTCGCGGGGTATCCCATGATATCCGGACGCCTCTTTCCATGGTTCTGGGCTACGCCAGTGAACTGGAGGATGATGCGCTCCTTCCGCAGGAAGCCAGAAAACAGGCAGGCATCATCCGCCGGGAAAGCGAGAAGATGAAGCGGCTCATCGACGATTTGAATTTAACCACCAAACTGGAGTATGCACTCCAGCCGGTGCATCGTAAAGAGGTGGACTGGGTGGAGCTGAACCGCCAGACGATCAGCGAGTTCCTGAATAACGGCCTGGATGGCCGGTACGAGATTACCTTCACCGAGACGCAGCCGGGGCGCGCCATTCACTTTATGGGAGATGCCGGGCTCTTGCAGCGGATGCTGGAGAACCTGATCCGAAACTGCATCACCCACAATCCCCAAGGGTGTACGATCACGCTTTCTGTTGGAGAAGAAAATGGATGTGCCCTTTGCGTGATTTCGGATGATGGCGTGGGGATTGCGCCAGACCGTCTGGAGGCACTGAATTGCGGGGATGCCATCGACAGTTCCCAGCGCGGCGATGAAAAAGCAGAACATGGTTTGGGGCTAAAGCTGGTGGCGCAGATCGTGAAGGTGCACCAGGGAACGATTTCTTTTGCAGAAAACATTCCTCATGGATTGACCGTGAAAATTGTTCTACCACTCCTATCCCCTATTCTTTAAATTATATTGAAATTCTCACTCCACGTTCGCTGCAGCTATGTTTTCAAAAGGAGCACAGTCTTTGTGTCCTCCATTCTCAAGTAGAACACCGAAAACGTGAATTCTAAGTTTGATTATGAGAGCAAGGCAACCTATGCAGGAGAATTTGAAAATGTCAGAAGATTGTCCCCTTTTGATAGGCATCTCCCTGAGTTTTATCGTAGGATTAGTGGAAAGCCTCGACTTCTTAAATGCTACACTCACGGAAATCACAACCCACCACACGAAACTGGCGGTGCGCCAGCACATCGGTATGGCCACCCGCCAGCTGCAGACCATGCTGTCTTTGGAGCTGCTGAGGGTTAAGTAGCAACCACATGAGAACAAAATGAAAAATAAGAACAGGGCGCATTGCATAGATCGTTGCAGTGCGCCCTGTTTTGTTTGGTTAAGGTCGGCTATATCATCAAGGATATAATCAAAACAAATCGCCCATTCTCCACATTTGCCTCCAAGGTTCCATGATACCGCTGCGCAATCTCTCTCATACCGGGAAGGCCAAAGCCATGGATTGCTTTGTCTCCTTTTGTTGTGGAGAAATCCGGGTTGAGCTTTCCTCCCACTGCGTTTTCCAGACGCATCATGAAAATTCCCTTATCCGTGCGGCAACGGAGGGTGACTTTTTTGCTCACGGCATCCTGTGCGCTCTCCATAGCATTATCTAAGGCATTTCCCAGCAGAGCCGCAAGATCGATATCAGCAACGGGTAAATCGCACGGAAGAGACACGGCAAAGTCCGCTTGGATTCCCAGCTGCTCCATAGCGGCGGCCTTACAGGAGAGCACCACATTGGCGGTCTCATTGTCACAAAATCGTCGTTGGCCTCGCAAGGCCGGAGAACTGGCAATCTGGTCCAGATAGTGACGGGCTCCCTCTGCATCTTCTTTTTCCAAATACCCTTGTATGACTGTCAAATGATTTCGCAAGTCGTGCCGAATCTGCCTGACCTGTTGTTCCTGCTGACGAAGGCCCTGGTAATAAAGTTCCCGCTCACCAGCCAAACGATTTTCTTGCTCTAGTCTCTCATGATCGGCCAGAAGCAGAATCGCAAAGAGAATCACGACAGAGGTCAGAAGAACAAAGGGCAATACCACAAGTCCCTGGTTCATGGCCAGAGTATAGACGGCGGCAGACTCATATTTTTGAAAGGTCAGCAGTACCACGGCCACAAGAGCGCACAGCGGCATGAGTGCCAATTCCAGCACCATCTGCCATAGACGCCGGGAAAGGCAAACCCTCTCCGTTGGAAATCGCCGCCGGAGCAGCAACCAGAGAATTCCGAAAATGGCCGTCCGCAGCAGTCTCACCAGCAAATCATAGAGGCGGTAGGTATCCAGTTCCAGCACATAAGTATCCAGCAAAGTGCAGACGGACATTTCCAGGCAGAAGAAAACGATTCCTACCGCCAGCCGCCCTGTCACATTTCCTTTGGTGCAAATCAAAAACAGGAGAAAGTACACCGGCATGGTATAGAGCATATTAGGGTCACCAATCCAGATGACCATACCGCTGCTTCCTGCAAAGGTCAGAAAGAGCAGAATGTGCCAGAATGGTTTGCTCCGAATCTCTGTAAAAGGATGACACATCCGGTATAAGAAAAAGCCATTGGCCAGTATGTTCACCCACCAGAGTCCATAGAACCAGAAATTCCAGACAGAAGTGATCATGCGTCCTCCTCCAGTTCCGCGCGTGCCAAAGCCAGAAGAGCGGCCTGTTGACAGGAACGGCTCACCGGAAGCCGTTCTCCATTGCAAAGAATTACTTCACCGCTTTCGATTCGATCTACAGCTCCGGCACGGACGAGATACCGCTGATGCACACGGATAAAACTTTGTCCTACCTCCCCGGCAACTGCGTCCAATTTACTGTAGAAGGTATAGGAGCGTCCTTCTGTAACACACCGAACCTGTCGCCGGTCCGATACAAAGTAAAGAATGTTGGAGATGGGAATCCGGTAGTGGGTATCTCCGTTGTGGCAGATGTAAGCCCGATCCAGATTGCGATACAAAGCTGCCTGTGCCCGATCCAATACTTCTTCCAGCTGTTCCTGTTTGGGTGGCTTCAACAGATAACCCAAAGCGCCGACGCTGTATCCGTCAAAGACGTGCTCCGGATACCCGGTGACAAAGACAAGCTGGAGACCTGCATCCGCTGCCCGGAGCCGCCGGGCCGTTTCCATGCCATCGAGTTCGTGCAGTTCCATATCCAAAAAAATGATTTCCAATTCCCCGGCGTGATGGGTAAACCACTGCAGCAAGGTTTCTCCCGACGAGAACTCAAAGATCTGTCCCTGCATTTTCCGGTTTTCCAGGATACGCTCCAGGGCGGACCGAAGCACAAGACGGGCATCTGCCAAATCATCACAAATGCCGATTCTCAGCACAGGCATCCCCCTTCCCATTCCCGCAAAAGAATCACGGTGTTATTTGACTATTGTAGCATAGGAAGCCGGATACGCAAAACCAAACTTGACAGAAATCACGCAGTTTTTTACATGATGATCTGCATGACAGCCAAACTTTACACAGAATCAGCAGCAAATGACAAGGCCGTTTGTGCAAGGACTTTGCTTCCCGTTATGATGAAACCAGGAAAGCACCAAGCGGATTCATCGGCTTGGATAGGAAAGGAGTTTCACAATGCTGACTGTCAAAGATCTTCATAAATCGTATCAAGTAGGAAAAAACACCTATGAAGTTCTGAAAGGCGTATCTCTGCAAGTAGAAAAGGGAGAATTTGTAGCCGTCATGGGTCCTTCCGGTTCCGGTAAGACAACACTTTTGAACTGCATTTCCTGCTATATTCCTGCCGATAGCGGAACGATTACGTTGGGAAATACAGAACTGGCCCACCTGGATGAGGATGCACTTGCCCGGGTCCGAAACCAACAATTAGGTTTTGTTTTCCAGGATTTCTTGCTCCTGGACGGTCTCACGGTTCGGCAGAATATCCTTTTGCCCGCAATCATCAGCGAAAGTGTCAACGCTCTGGTTGAAGAGCGGGCCAACCAGTTATGTGATGTGTTTGGCATCAGCCACATTCGGGACAAATATCCAGCGGAGATCTCTGGAGGCGAAAAGCAGCGCACTGCTGTCGCCCGTGCTTTGATTAACCACCCTCTTTTGATTCTGGCGGATGAACCCACCGGCAACCTGGACTCCAAGTCAAGTCGGGCGGTAATCCACACCTTTGAGCAAGCCAAGAAAACGCTGGAGGCCACCATTTTTATGGTGACGCACGACTCTTTTGCTGCATCCTTCTGTGACCGTGTCATTATCCTTCGTGATGGTGTGGTGTGGCGGACACTGGAACGAGCAGAATTGGACCGCACCTCGTTCCAAAACCAACTGCTGGATGCCATTCGTGATATGGGAAAGGAGTGAACATCATGACCACTTTTTCAGCGGTTTATGCAGCGCTGAGACGAAAAAACAAAGGACAGTACCTGTTGTTGGCAGGGTGTTGTTTCTTCTCTGTTTTGTTGATTACTGCCTATGCCTGCATGATGCGCGCTCCCACAATCCTTTCTATTTTGCCTGAGGGCGGCGATTCCAGAAAACAGGTCACGATGATCTTTGTGCTGGCGGTGATTGGTTGTGCGGTATTTACGACTTATGCTGCGGGGCTGTTTTTTCGACAAAAGTCTCGTGAAACAGGTGTGTTTTTGGCCTTGGGTGCCGCGAGATGTCAACTCCAAAGGGAATTGAACAAAGAATTGGTTGTACTATCCCTTGGTTCGTGTGTAGCCGGGGCAATTTTGGGCGGTCCTCTGGCCTGGTTCGTGTGGCAGATGTTCCGCATCTTCCTGGTGGACTCTCAGGAAATGACGCTGGCATTTGATCCCAAGGCGTACCTTTTTTCTCTCGGCTTTGCGCTCTATGTTGTAACGATGCTGTTTGCATTGGGCAGCCAATCCGTTAGCCGTACCAACATTATGGATGTCATTCAAGAATCCCATACCTCCGAACCGATCCGAGATGTAAAACAGTGGTATGGCCCTGTTGGAATTCTCTTGGTGGCGGTGGGGGCTCTGGCAGGATATTTGATGCCCAGCTTTTTCATCCGAGTGCTTCATTGGTATGCGCCCTCTGTGGTAGATGCCCTGTTTTTCCTACCGGCACTCATCGGTATGTATATGATTCTGCTTCATACCGTTGTGAATGGTTGGGGAGAACGCCACAAATACCGGGACATCATCGTCACGTCTATGATGAAATTTCAAGGCAGACAGACGGTGCGGAATATGTTGGTTATGACGCTTCTCATCGCCGGTGCCTATTTTGCCGCTTTCTACGCGCCTATGCTCTCTACCAATTCGGCTTACAGCTTTGCAAGCCGCCCAGTGGATTTTGAGTACCACTGGCGCTGCGATCAGGACCTGCCGAACCAGGATGAGGTGAAGTCTCTGGCCGCCGACTACGGTGTGGCGCTTACATCCTGGGCAGAGGTCACCACAGCAACCCTGGGCTGCGACGGGACTGTCTCCATCGAGCAGAACAACGGCGCCATGGGAACCACCTATGTTACGGAATATCGTGAGATTGCATCCGGCGCCTCTTTCTTCTCTGAATCCGCATGGAACACCCTTACCGGTCAGAACATTGATCTGGCTCCTGGTACATGCGCCAATGTTCTGGACGATGAGGGCGGCAGTGACTACCTTTCCGGCGGCGATGTGAACTGGATCACCAATATGGTCACCGGAAAAAGACTGTCCGTAACGCCCGTCGAACCATTGCGTTTCACCATGCTTTTGGGCTGCTATGTACTGGATGATACCGATTACGAAGCCATTTCGGCGGGGCTATCTGATCTTTGGCGAGAGACATGGGTGTTTTTTGATGTAGTGGATGTAGATGCCAGCTATCCTTTTGCAAAGGCTCTTTATAATGAGATCGTAGACCGGTCCGGCGATGAAGTGATGCAGTTGGATGCCTATGACCTGGTGTCCGAGCTGCTGGCAGAAGAGGCTGGCGAGCCCTATGAGTTTGACCGGGAGAATGTGGCAGCTTATGATTTTCCGGTAATGGACCGGGAGGACCGGGACAGCACAGAGTTCCGCAACTACTGGCTCTATATGCCCCAATTCCGGGTCTTAGATCAAAACGATTTTGTCACCACGATGGCCGTATTCCTTATGCTTTTCATCTTTATCGCTCTGATCTGCTTTGCGGCAGTCATTGTCATCGCATTCACCCGCTGTATGACGATTGCGCTTACCAATGCGCATGTGTACGACGATCTTCGTCATCTTGGAGCCCCGAAGTCTTACCTTTTCCGTTCTGTTAAGGGGCAGGTTTCCAAGGTTTTCCTGGTGCCTGCTATTGTTGGTACCCTGATTATTGCGGCCTTCTATACCATGATCATGTATTTTAATGACAATCGTTTTACTCCTGGCGAGTTGGCTGGCATGGGTGCCTGTGCTGCAGTGGTTGTAGTACTGTCGTTGATGCTCTACGGCGTGTATCGCTTTACCAAAAAGAGTGTATGCCATAGTTTGGGTATTAATTAAAATCATATTACAATAACCCGGGTATATCCCGTCACAAATAAATATCCCCCGGCAAAGCCGGGGGTTTTTCACAGACGGGCGAAGCCCTGGA
>OGYQ01000493.1_pt1 | contig 41215 bp, 39 predicted proteins | sample 1576641 | NCBI WGS metagenome assembly OGYQ01 (sample SAMEA3541476, study PRJEB24748) | human gut metagenome | biome: human gut; feature: human-associated habitat; material: faeces | place: China | collected 2012 | reverse complement strand
CCAGCGTTCATCCTGAGCCAGGATCAAACTCTCGTAAAAAAGTTCTCTCTCGGTCAGGAAAACTACTAGCTTTCCTATCCCGTTATTTACTGTTGGCATCAGATCTTCGCTTTCGCTCGATCTGATTTCCGTTCTGAATATTTCTCTTAGAAATTTTCAGGGTCGTTGTCTATTGTTCAGTTATCAAGGTTCTTTGTTTTGTTTTCGCATCTCAGCGACAACTTCTATATCTTATCATGTCGCTTCCGATTTGTCAACAACTTTTTTAACTTTTTCTTTCTGTATCCTCCCGGATCGAAAGAAGATGTTTCGTTGTTGTTGCTGTCTCACGCGACAGCTTTGATATAATAGCACGGGGGAAGTCGAATTGTCAATGTTATTTTTATTTTTTATTTTATTTATACAATTTACACAATTCAGTTTCCCCCGACCTCTTTTTCAAGGGCATATTGACTATCTGTTTTCTCTTATTTTATATAGTTATATAAGATCGATCGCCTCATTGATGGATTTCACTCCCAGCAGCTTGATCCCCTGAATATTTTTCACCGCATCCAGGGATACTGCCGGCAGGATACAGGTCTGAAATCCCAGCTTCTTCGCCTCAGAGACTCTCTGCTCTGGCATGTTGACAGCCCGCACTTCACCGCTCAGACCCACTTCACCAAACACAAGCACATCTTCCGACACCGGTCTGTTTTTATAGCTGGACACAAGGGCCAGCACGATCCCCAGATCCACGGCAGGCTCATTGATGCGGATACCGCCCGCAATATTGACGTAAGCGTCATAGTTTGAAAGAGGAAGGCCCAGCCTTTTTTCCAGCACAGCCATCAGCAGATTCACACGATTGTAGTCTGTTCCTGCAGCGGTCCTCCTTGGCATGCCGAAATTGCTCCGGCATACAAGCGCCTGGATCTCCAGAAGGATGGGGCGGGTTCCCTCCATAGAACAGGCCACCACGGATCCGGAGGCATTTTCCGGTCTTCCGTTGAGCATGAACTCAGAAGGATTTTCCACCTCCCGGAGTCCGTCCTGTCTCATCTCAAACACCCCGATCTCGTTGGTGGAGCCAAAACGGTTCTTTACGCCCCGCAGGATCCTGTAGGAGGCATGGCGGTCCCCCTCAAAATACAAAACCGTGTCCACCATGTGCTCCAGGACCCTGGGACCGGCCACTGTCCCCTCCTTTGTCACATGCCCTACTATAAAGATGGAAATTCCCATACCCTTGGCAATCTGCATGAATATGTTGGTGGCCTCCCGGACCTGTGAGACGCTCCCGGGGGCAGAAGACACCTCTTCGCTGTACATGGTCTGTATCGAGTCAATGACTACAAGGGCGGGTCTCTCCTTTTCAATCACACTGCGAATAGTCTCTATATTTGTCTCACACAGAAGCAGCAGATCATCTGTAAAGGTTCCCATGCGGTCTGCCCGCAACTTGATCTGTTTCAAGGACTCCTCCCCGGAAATATACAGGAGCTTCTGTTTGCGCTCCGTCAATCTCTGGCACACCTGCAGAAGAAGCGTAGATTTTCCGATTCCCGGATCTCCACCCACCAGCACAAGTGAGCCAGGCACGATCCCGCCTCCCAGCACGCGGTCCAGCTCGCCGATACCGGTGCATACCCTCTCTTCTCTATCTGTCTGCACGCTGGACAGGGCGACCACCTCAGCCTCTTTCAGACTTTTTGTCTGTCCCCCCGTCTTTGCTACAGTCACCTTTTCTTCCACAAATGTATTCCACTGCCTGCACACCGGGCACTGACCCAGCCATTTGCTCTCCTCATGCCCGCAATTTTGGCAGAAAAAAATACTTTTCTTTGCTTTTGCCACTGTTTTCCTCCTTTTCCTTTAACTCTCTCCGTAGTAGATCAGCATACTCATCTGCACAGTCTCACTGCCTGTATTCTTATACCCGTGGATCACATCCGACCTGAAACGGATAGAGTCCCCCGCCTTCAGCTGATACACTTTCCCGTCAGCCATGATCTGTGCCTCCCCCTCGAACACAGTAATGTACTCCTCTGTTCCAGCTATATGCGGCTGAGCATCCAGCTTTCCCCCCGGCTTAATGACAATGCGGTACATCTCAAAAAGGCGTTTCTCATCAAAGGGAAAGACGGGATAGTTGATATACAGACCATCCGCCTCTGTAACCGGATGCACGGACTCTGCGGGAATAACAGCTGCATCCTCAAGAGAAGTCTCTGTGAGCGCTGCAAAAGAAACTTTAAATCCATTCGCGATCTTCCACAGTACAGTGATCGTAGGATTGGCATCCCCTCTCTCTATCTGGGAGAGCATGCTGCGTGATACTCCTGTGGCGGCGGCCGCTGCATCCAATGTCATCTTCTTGTTTTCACGTATCCTTTTTATGTTTCTGGCTGTTGTCTTTGATATGTCCAAAATCTCGCCTCTCTTTCCGTTATATCGGATTTTTTTCCATTATATGATTGACATTTCTCACTCTGAAGATATATACTTTCTTTAACAATATAATGTATTTTTAGTACATTATATCGTACAAGAACAAAATGTCAACACACAAAGGGAGGAGCAGATACAATGGAACTGCGGAAAGCAAAAAGAGAAGATCTGGAGCAGATCATGGAACTTATTGACAACGCAAAATGTTTTTTGAGATCTCAGGGCGTGGATCAGTGGCAGAACGGCTATCCGGACAAGGACTGCTTAGAAAAGGACATAGAGAAAGAGATCGGATATCTGTGTATACTTGACGGACGCCCGGCTGGTTATGTATGTATCGACTTCAACGGTGAACCCGCCTACAATACTTTAAGCGGCTCCTGGCTCAGTTCCCAGCCCTATGTAGTCCTGCATCGCCTTGCCCTTTCCCCCTCCTTCCGGGGACGGGGCCTTGCCGCCTCTGTCTTCCAGGCCGCCGAAAAAATGGCTCGCTCAAAAGATGTGCACAGTTTTAAAGTGGACACAGACAGCCAGAACCTGATCATGCGGCATATTTTGGAAAAACAGGGGTTTGTGTACTGCGGTACGATCTGTTTTGACAACAGTGAGAAAATTGCATTCGAAAAACTGCTCCTGTAGACGATCCATCTGGTATTATCAATAAATAAAAAACAAGCTGCAGGGGAAATCCCTGCAGCCGGAATTATTTCTTTACAATTTTTACTTCTATGCTCTTTCCTTCTTCCAGCTCTGCGCTGACGCTCAGCTTGCCGCTTAAGTTTGTCGTCATATCACCGATATTCATATCATCCAGATAGACAGTGTACTCACTGTCCGCCTCCAGCTCAAGTGTAAACTGTGCATCTTTTGGTGCAGATACTTTAAAGGAAACAATGCCGTCTCCTGTCTTAAAATTCTCCACCGCTGTCCCGGGAACGGACTCGTATACAAACATGCCGTTTTTCTCCAGTTTGGTGATCTCAGCAAATGTCTTTACCTTGTAGATGTCTCCCTGGAACTCAAAGCCCTCCAGCTTTGTCTTAGAGCCGAGTGTGTAATCTCCAAAACTCAGTGTTCCATCGTTTTCTGCCCGCAACAGCTCTTTTACTACTGCCATTTTACATGTCCTCCTAGTGGTTCTTCTTTTGTATCCACATTATATCTCAAAAAAATTTCAATTTGTAGTCTTTGGAATAAATTTTATTTCTTTTTTAGACATGCCGGCCTCCACTGTCTGGCCCCTCTTTATGGTACCGTCCAGCACCGCCTCAGCCAGCTTATCTTCCAGCAGATTCTGCACCGCTCGGCGCAGCGGACGGGCTCCGTACTTCTGATCCGTGCCGGTCTCCACAATGTGCTTTTTCACAGAGTCCCGGACATGGAGCGTGATTCCAAGCTGCTCCTTTGCCCGCACACACACCTCTTTGCACATCATGCTCACGATCTTCTTCATATCTGCATTGTTCAGTGCATGGAATACAAGGATCTCGTCAATACGGTTCAGGAACTCCGGACGGAAGAGCAGCTTCACTTCATTCATCACATTGGACTTCATCCGCTTGTAGTCGCCGGCCTCGTCTTCTTTTGTCACGAATCCCAGCCGCTTCGGGTCTATGATCGCCTGGGCGCCCGCATTGGATGTCATAATGATCACCGTGTTGCGGAAATCCACCTTCCTGCCCTGGGAGTCTGTGATATGGCCGTCATCCAGCACCTGCAGGAGGATGTTGAACACATCCGGATGCGCCTTCTCGATCTCGTCAAACAGCACCACTGAGTAAGGGTGACGGCGCACCTGTTCGCTGAGCTGTCCTCCATCCTCGTGACCTACGTATCCCGGAGGCGAACCGATCATCTTGGAGACGCTGTGCTTCTCCATGTACTCAGACATATCCACCCGGATCATAGAATCCTCATTGCCAAAGAGAGCCTCTGCCAGCGCCTTTGATAGCTCTGTCTTTCCCACGCCGGTAGGACCGAGGCAGAGAAACGAGCCGATAGGGCGGGCTGGATCTTTCAGCCCCACTCTTCCACGGCGCACCGCCTTCGCCACAGCAGTGACAGCCTCCTCCTGTCCCACCACTCTCTTGTGAAGGGTCTGCTCCAGCCTTTTCAGTCTGGCGCTCTCAGACTCTGCCAGTTTCTGCACAGGAATCTTCGTCCACTCGGACACGACGCCTGCTATGTCATCGGCCGTGACACACACCTGGCGGCGGGCATTGTTTCTCTGGAAACGCTTTTTCTGCTGCTCCAGCTTTTTCTGAGCCTCCTGCTGCTCCTGGTGGAGAAGGGAGGCCTCCTTCATATCTACGGCACGGATGGCATCCTCCTTGTCACGGGCCAGCTGTTCGATCACTTTCTCCAGCTCTTCCATATTTTCCGGCACTTTAAATCCCTTCAGGCTGACCTTGGCGCAGGCTTCATCCAGCACATCTATGGCTTTATCCGGCAGGAAGCGGTCGCTGATATAGCGCTCCGACAGGGAGACCGCCGCCTCCAGCGCCTCCTCCCGGACAGACACGCGGTGATGTTCCTCATATTTTTCCTGAAGTCCTTTCAGGATCTCCAGACACTCCTCCCTGGTCGGTTCCTCCACAGTCACCGGCTGGAATCGGCGTTCCAGGGCCGCATCCTTTTCTATATATTTCCTGTACTCCACAATGGTGGTGGCTCCGATGAGCTGCAGCTCCCCTCTTGCCAGGGAAGGCTTCAGTATATTGGATGCGTCCATGGCGCCTTCCGCGCCGCCGGCGCCGATGATGGTGTGGACCTCATCCAGGAAGAGGATCACATTGCCGGCAGCCTTCACCTCCTGGATCAGCCGCTTCATCCTCTCCTCAAATTCACCTCTGTACTTGGACCCGGCGATCATCCCCGCCAGATCCATGGTGACAATGCGCCGGTTTTTCATCGTCTCCGGCACCACTCCTCTGGCGATCCGCTGGGCAAGCCCCTCCAGCACCGCCGTTTTTCCGACGCCCGGCTCTCCTACAAGGCAGGGGTTGTTCTTCGTCCGGCGGCTCAGAATCTGCATCAGCCGCTCGATCTCCTTCTCCCGACCGATAACAGGGTCCAGTTTTCCCTCCCCGGCCTGAAGCGTGAGATCTGTGCCGTACTGTTCCAGGACAGAATTTTTCCTTCGCCCGTCCTCCTGCATCTCCTCCATATACTCTTTAGGATCCGCACCCACACTGACAAGAGTATCCTGGCACATCTTCTGAAGATTCACATTCAGCGTGAGCAGGATTCTGGCTGCTACGCAGTCCACATCCCGCAGGATGGCAAGCAGCATATGCTCCGTCCCCGCCTCATCGGAACGCAGGCGCAGCGCCTCCTCCTTTGACTCCTCCAGAATGTACTCCAGCCGGGGACTCATCTGAGGGCTATCTGTGACCGTCGCCCCCTCCCCGGGGGATACCAGCTCGTCTATAATCTTCCGGATATTCTCCTCGCTGACACCGTTCAGGGCCAGCACCTGTCCGGCCACCCCGGTGTAAACTTTTTTCAGCCCGACAAGAAGATGCTCCGTCCCGATGTAGGGGTGCCGGAGCTCTCTTGCCACAGTCTTTGCAATTTTCAATACTTCCTTTGCCTGTTCGGTATAGTTCATGTCATATCAGGGAAAAGAATTGGCTCCTCTCCCCTCTCCTTTCTCCATTTTCCCGTCTCTGCCGGATCATTCTTCCTAAGCGTATTCGTCGAAAATCTCATCCACAAGCTCATGTACTTCTTCCCTGGATATAGCCTTACACCGGCCCTGGGCCAGCACGATACGGAGCTGCTGCTTCATCTCCTCCACCGCCTTGATCTTGTCGATATCCAGCGCCACTACAGCGCCCTTGCGCCTGTCAAGCTGAATGAAACCTTCCTGCCGCAGCAGACTGTAGGCCTTGTTCACTGTGTGCATATTAATTCCAACTGTCTGGGCCATCTGCCGGACCGAGGGGAGAGGATCTCCCTCCTGGATCTCAGCGGTAGCAATCCCCAGGATGATCTGATTTCGCACCTGCATGTAAATCGCTTCGTCACTATTAAAATCAATTTCTATCAACATAGTATCCCTTTCTCACTAAGAGCCTTTTCTCTTGTTATATATACATTAGCACATATTACACAATTCCCGCAAGAAAAACAACTCTACCGGATCACGATATTGCCGGATTTCCGGGGCGCAGTCCTTTTATAGGATACAGCCGGGTACCCCATGAGCATGCAACAGACCACGGTGCGCTTTCCGATGCCCAGCCACTCCCTGAGCACATCGCTGTTCTCCACCACCGCTTTGGTGTAGCCGCTGAACAACACGCCGGCTCCCTCAGCCACAGCCATGTTTTCAATATTGGCCGCCGCCAGCCCTCCGTCCAGAGGATTTTTGGAGGTGATCACCAGGAAGGATGTGGCGTTAAAGAAAAAGGTATCGTCCTTTGGATCTTTTTTATATTTCTCATAGAACCCACGGAAAACGCGCTCGTACAGAGGCGCCTCCTCCTTCAGAACATCCAGGATGCCGGGCAGTTCCTTCCAGAAAAGATCTTTAAACGCTTTCATCTCGTCCCGCACCAGGACAAACCTGCATCCCTGGGTATTTTTCGCCGTGGGCGTATACCGGCCCGCCGCCAGGCTGCTCTCCCGCTCTATGGGCGTGCTCTTGAAGTTCCGGATGCTCCTTCTGAATTTCACCGCGTGGAGAAAATGTTCCGGATCCACACAGAATGTGTCTTTATCGTACTCCTCCACCTCGTCCATGTCGTACTCCGGTATGGACACAGCTCCCGTGGGACAAACCGCCACACAGTGTCCGCACTGGATACATTTGCGCACATACTCTGCCTTTTTATCCTGGATCTGCAGCGCTTCTCCCGGACAGTCCCTGACGCAGGCACCGCATCCCACACACAAATCTCTATTTATCTCAACCATAATCCGCACTCCTTATCCTTTAAAACTTTATTGGTTCTTCCACATTTATATCTGATATATTACCACACCTTCCGACTTCTGCAAACTTTTTTATGCCCTCCTTCCCGGAGCAGAGGATCGCCGAGCAATACCGTGGTGCGGCAGAACACAAAGCAACAAAGGCATCCGCTGCCGGACTGTCTTTCTCTGCCCGTCAGGGATGCCTCCTTTAATAAAAGCTGTGAACCTTATAGACTTTATAATTTATTTGCAGATTTCTCTGACATCTGTGTACTCATAGCAGTCAAAGCTGTCCGCCACATTCTTGCATGTCAGCTTACCGTCGTATGTGTTGATAGCTGAGTAAATTACCTCGTTGTCCGCGCATGCTTTCTCAAGTCCCTTGTTTGCGATCTGGAGACCATATGAAAGAGTTGCGTTTGTCAGAGCGATCGTGGATGTTCTCGGAACAGCACCCGGCATATTTCCTACACAGTAATGAACAACACCGTCCTCAATAAAGATCGGATCGTCGTGGTATGTCACTTTTGTAGTCTCGCCACAGCCGCCCTGGTCAACAGCAACGTCCACAAATACAGCGCCCGGTTTCATCTCTTTAAGATATTTCTTTTTAAAGATCTTCGGAGCCGCCTTTCCAGGAATCAGAACGCAGCCGATAACAAGATCTGCTTCTTTTACAGCCTTCTCAATATTGGCATCATTGGATACAAGTGTCTGGATACGCGCGCCAAAGATATCATCCAGATAAGCGAGCCTTGGAAGACTGATATCCAGGATCGTTACATTAGCACCCATTCCAACAGCAATCTTGCAGGCATTTGTTCCAACATTTCCGCCTCCCAGGATCACAATGTTGGCCTTTGGTGTTCCGGGAACGCCTGCCAGGAGAACGCCCTCGCCTCCGAATGTCTGCTCCAGATATTTCGCGCCTTCCTGGATACTTAAGCGTCCCGCGATCTGGCTCATAGGCGCCAGAAGAGGAAGTCCGCCCTGCTTCGGATCAAATAATGTCTCGTAGGCAACACCTTTTACCTTCCCGTTTAATAGTGCGTCTGTCTGAGGTTTGTCTGCCGCCAGATGAAGATATGTATAGAGGATCAATCCTTCGTGGAACAGCGGATACTCTTCCGGAAGAGGCTCTTTCACCTTAATCATCATCTCTACTGTATCCCAGACTTCTTTTGCTGTATCGATCATCTTCGCGCCTGCCGCCTCGTACTCAGCATCCTGGAAACCAGATCCAACACCAGCACCTTTCTCAATATACACGTCATGTCCTGCCGCCACATAACTCTTCACATTGTCCGGTGTCATACCCACACGGAACTCATTGTTTTTGATCTCTTTTACGCATCCTACTTTCAATTTTCTTACCTCCTGTCAACTTTTGGCCGCCCTCCGCTCTCACTTTATCGGCCTCTTGCATTTGCTGAATATTATTTTTCAAACACATTTTGTTTTGAATAATATTATTCATTTGTTCCTAAAATTATATTATCACACCAGATAAAAATGTTCAACAAAAGTTATTTTTTTCACAAAACTTTTTATTTTCCAAATTTTCTTTCATTTGTATGTGCAATTGACTTGAATATTTTCTCAATACATGTTTAAATCTAATTATATAGAAATCCAACAAATACTCTATCTTGAAATCCGGAGGGAACACTATGAAAGAATTACGGGAACTGATTAGTAGAACCCCACTCACTAAGACACAAAAGATCATTGCAAAATACATTTTAGACAACTCCTCTGACGCCTGCTTTATGACTTCCACGCAGATTGCCCTGAAGCTAGGAGTCAGCGAGTCCTCTATTATACGGTTTAGCCGTTCCCTGGGATATGAAGGTTTTATGGATTTCCAGAAAAATCTACGTAAAGATTATCAAGACAAGGTATTGAGCATTTCCAGCTCCATTACGACCCCTTCCCAAAGGATCGCCAAAAGAGCGCAGTTAACCAACACATCCGACTACATCAACCGTCATTTCAAAAACGCCGCCCAGAATCTAGAAAGTGCGCTGACCTCAAATAATCCAAATTCCTTTGAGGAAGCCGCTGATATTATCCTTTCTAGCAGGCACAAGTACATCACCGCTTCCAGAGGCAACTCTTCCCTGGGAGATTATTTTCTTCTGTATTTGAAGCACATGGTCCCCAACGTGGAAACCACCAGTTCATCAGCGATCAGCCCGGTGGATCACCTGTGTAATATAGCAAAGGACGACTGCCTGATTGCGTTCAGCTTTCCCCGGTACTCCTCCGAGGATAAGATCTGCGCACGGATGGCAAAAGAAGCTGATGCCAAAATCATTGTCATAACAGATAAGCCCAGCGCACTCCTGGCAGAGTACGCTACTGTCCTCTTTACCGTCCCTGTAGACAGCAATGCCTTTTTCAACTGCATGGTAGGGCCACAGTTTATCGCCGAAGCTATTCTGGAGACACTGAGTCATAAAGCAAAGGGCATCGAAAAAAGACTTAAAAAAATCGACAGATATCTTGGAGAACTGGGAAATTATTAAATCATAAAAAAGGGGCTTTAAAAGCCCCTTTTTTGATTTCAGTTATTCCAGATCTCTATTGATCCCCCCCGCCACGGTATTGATCCGCTTTCTCGTAATAGCTCGTGACTCTTTCGCTTTCCGGTACGATCTGTTCCGGAGCAGGAGCCGTTCCCGGCGCAAATACAATTTTCAGGAGAATCGGCGTAATGATCGTTGTCAGGACCACCACTATAATAACCGGGCCCAAAAACTGAGGACTCATCAGCCCCATAGAATCACCTTTACTGGCCACGATCAGAGCCACCTCACCTCTGGAGATCATGCCCACTCCAATCCTTTTGACCTGATAGTTTTTATATCCGCAAATCTTGGCTCCCAGACCACAGCCCACAATTTTTGTAATCACCGCAACCACAGACAACGCAACAGAAAATCCAACGATTGCTGTTGACATTGTAGGAAGCTCAACCTTTAAACCTATGCTTGCGAAAAAGACAGGGGACAGAAGCAGATAAGACAAGGTATCAAATTTACTTTCCAGATAAGTAGCCCTCTGCACATTTGAAATAATCAGTCCCGCAATAAACGCGCCTGTAATATCAGCCACACCAAACACATCTTCCGCAACATACGCCATCAAAAGGCAAAATACAAATGCAACGATGGTATGGCGATGCAGTTCTTTTTCCGCTTCATCCACCCATTTTCTGTACAGCCTATAAAAGACAATGCCAACAATACCGGCAAACACAAAAAAGCCGACGATCTTCAGAAGTACCATAGCAAGGCTAACACTAGAATCCGCAAGACTAGTAATAATCGTCAGAGCAATGATACCCAATATATCATCAATAATAGCGGCTCCCAGAATCGCATTGCCAGAACGAGTTTTCAGCTTGCCCAATTCCTTTAAAGTTTCAACAGTAATACTTACAGATGTGGCTGTCAGAATTACACCAATAAAAGCATTTTGAAGGAAAATGCTAGCATCGGCTGTGGATTCAATTAGTCCAGGTCTATTAAAAAACCACGCCACTCCAAATCCTCCGGCCAAGGGGACAACGACACCGCAAAGAGCAATCACAAAGGATGCTTTTCCGCTGGCTTTCAATTCCTTAATATCTGTCTCCATACCGGCACTGAACATCAGCACGATAACTCCCACTTCCGCGACAGACTGAATAAAAGAAGTCTCTGATAAAATTCCAACCCCCGCAGGTCCCAGGATCAATCCTGCCAGAAGCGCCCCCACCACCTGGGGCATCTGTACCCTTCTGGTCAGAAGTCCCAGAAGTTTTGTGCACAACAATATAATTGCCAAATCCATTAAATAGCTATAACTTTCCATTTGAATTTCCTCTCATTTACTCTTGATGTATTTGGAACCTATTTATTAGAATAGACCTTTCAGCAAAATTGTGCAACACTTACTTTTCTTCACTTACAAAAAGTTTTACTTTCGTCAAAACTCCCAAATATATCCGTTTCAAATCGAATCCGCTAATGTGGATATTGCCCCGTTCTTTCCTCTTTTCAGATATTCTTTATAATATAATCTCCTTATTTTCCTCTCCACCCATTATTCTTCAGAGCCCGAAAATACATATCATAAATCCAAAAGCCCTCTCTGGAACTTTCCTCCCAGAGAGAGCTTCTCTTTCGCTTTTTATTTATGCTTCGTCAATGGCTTTTCCAATGTCGTGGCGCATGTACTTGTTGTCAAACTGCACCCACTCTGTGGCCGCGTAGGCGTTGGCCCTGGCCTCCTTCAGATCTTTTCCCTTGGCCGTGATACCAAGAACGCGGCCGCCGTTTGTGACGATCTGTCCGTCCGCCTCTTTTGTCCCTGCATGGAAGCAGTAGTAACCCTCGTGTTTCTTAAATTCATCCAGCCCTGTAATGGGAAGTCCCTTCTCGTAGGAGACAGGATACCCTTCCGATGCCAGCACCACGCAGACAGCCGCATTGTCCTCAAACTGCAGATCGATCTGATCCAGGGTGCCGTCGATGCAGGCCTCCGCCACGTCGATGATGTCGTTCTTCATCCGGGGCAGAACCACCTGGGCCTCCGGATCCCCGAAGCGGGCATTGTACTCCAGCACTTTCGGCCCTTCCTCTGTCAGCATCAGGCCGAAGAAGATCACGCCTTTGAAGGGGCGTCCCTCGGCTTTCATGGCGTCAACCGTGGGCTGGAAAATATATTTCTGGCAGAACGCATCCACCTCTTCTGTGTAGAACGGACTCGGAGAAAATGTACCCATACCGCCTGTGTTAAGGCCAGTGTCTCCGTCCCCGGCCCGCTTGTGGTCCTGGGCGCTTGTCATGGTCTTTACAATATTGCCGTCCACAAAGGAGAGGACAGACACTTCCCTGCCGGTCATGAACTCCTCAATGACCATAGTGTTGCCGGAGGCTCCGAATTTCTTGTCCAGCATGATGGTCTTCACGCCTTCCTCCGCCTCCTCCAGGGTATTGCAGATGAGAACTCCCTTGCCCAGAGCCAGGCCGTCCGCCTTGAGGACGATGGGGAATTTCGCCTCTGTCTTCAGATACTGGATGGCCTTGTCCGGATCGTCAAAATTCTCATAGGCCGCTGTGGGGATATGGTATTTTTTCATCAGATCTTTGGAAAATGCCTTGGAACCTTCCAGGATGGCTGCATTTTTCCTGGGGCCGAAGGTGCGGATGCCTGCCGCCTCCAGCTCATCCACCAGGCCGCCTACCAGAGGATCGTCCATGCCCACAATGACAAGGTCAATGGCTTTCTCCTTTGCAAAAGCCACGATCTTGTCAAACTCCATGGCGCCGATGGGCTCGCACTGTGCGTACTCAGCGATGCCCGCATTGCCCGGTGTGCAGTATATCTTCTCCGCTTTGGGGCTTTTCGCCACGCAGTACGCGATGGCGTGCTCCCTTCCGCCGCTTCCTACAATCAATACATTCATTGGTCTTCCTCCTGTCTTCCCGGCTTTACCGGATCCTGACTTTTCCGTCTTCCACTGTCACCCTGCCGCCTGCTATAAGGTTAATGGCCTGTGGCAGGATCTTCCACTCTGCCTGCTCCATCACGCGCCTCTGAAGGATCTCGGGGGTATCCCCCTCCTCCACTTCCACAGCTTTCTGTAAAATGATGGGGCCTGTGTCCGTACCTTCATCCACAAAGTGCACGGTAGCTCCCACCACTTTCACCCCTCTTTTAAGGGCCGCTTCATGAACTTTCAGCCCGTAGAAGCCTGTCCCGCAGAAAGCCGGGATGAGGGATGGATGGATGTTGATGATCCTGTTTCTGTACTTTGCGATCATCTCCGCCGGGATGACCACCAGAAATCCGGCCAGCACGATGAGGTCCGGCCCAATCTCGTCCACTGCCTCCAGGAACTTCTCATTGAACTCCTCCCTGGTGGCAAAGTCCTTCGGCGAAATGCACCGGGACGCCACGCTGTGCTCCCTGGCTCTTGTCAGGGCGTAGGCATTTTTATTGTTGCTGATCACACCCACGATCTCTGTGTTGGTGATGCTCCCTTCGTCCACCGCATCCAGGATAGCCTGCAGGTTGGTGCCGCCCCCGGACACAAGAACCAGTACTCTTAGCATAATGTGACTCCTTTATCTCCGGCTTTGATATGGCCGATCACATAAGGCGTATCTCCTGCCGCTTTCATGGCCTCCATGGCTGCGTCCACATCCTTCGGATCCACTGCCACAACCATACCGATACCCATGTTGAATGTGTTGTACATCATCTGCTCTTCCACATGGCCCTGCTTTGCCAGCATGTCAAAAATGGGCGGCACCGGATAGCTGTCTTTCTCGATCACTGCGTGGGTGCCTTCCTTCAGCATACGGGGCACGTTCTCGTAGAAGCCGCCCCCTGTGATATGGCTGCAGGCCTTTACCTTAACTCCTGCGTTTTTCACACTCTTGAGAGCTTTTACATAAATCCTCGTAGGGGCCAGGAGAGCCTCCCCCAGGGTCTTCCCAAGCTCATCATAATATGTATCCAGAGACTCCCTTGTCATCTCAAAGACTTTGCGCACCAGGGAAAATCCATTGCTGTGCACACCGGAAGAAGCCATGCCGATGAGCACATCTCCCTCTGCCAGGTTCTCCCCAGTGATCATATCTTTCCTGTCACAGACGCCCACTGCAAATCCGGCCAGATCATAATCATCTTCCGGCATAAGTCCGGGATGCTCTGCTGTCTCGCCGCCGATGAGAGCCGCCTCAGACTGGATGCAGCCTTCCGCCACTCCTTTTACAATGTCAGCGATCTTTTCCGGATAGTTCTTTCCGCAGGCTATGTAGTCCAGGAAGAACAGGGGCTCCCCGCCTGCACAGGCAATGTCGTTGACACACATGGCCACCGCGTCGATACCGATGGTGTCATGCTTGTCCAGGATCATGGCCAGCTTCACTTTTGTACCGCAGCCGTCTGTTCCGGACAGAAGAACAGGATCTTCCATTTCCTTGATCTTACTTAAGGAAAACGCGCCGGAAAATCCGCCCAGACCTCCCAGCACCTCAGGGCGCATGGTCTTCTTTACATGCTCCTTCATCAGTTCCACGGATCTGTAACCCGCCTCAATATCTACACCCGCATTCTTGTAATCCATACTTTTCTCCTCACTACATCTGTTTCATGTATTCTTTATAGCCAAGTTCGTCCAGCTTCGCCGCCTTTGCCTGCACGGTCTCTTTCATCTCCTGTGTGTAGGCCTTCAGTCTCTCAAGAAGAGCCGCGTCTGAGGTAGCCAGGATCTTCGCTGCCAGGATGGCCGCGTTCATGCCTCCGTCAATGGCAACTGTGGCAACCGGAATTCCAGGCGGCATCTGTACGATTGAAAAAAGCGCGTCCTCTCCGGCCAGGTTCTTTCCTGACATGGGCACGCCGATGACCGGCATGGGGAAAATGGCAGCGCACATACCCGGCAGATGGGCAGCCATGCCTGCTCCGGCGATGATCACCTTAAAATCTTTCTCCTCCGCGCTCTTTGCATACTCAAAAAACACATCCGGCTCCCTGTGGGCGGAGATGATCGTCATCTCGTACTCGATCCCCAGTTTTTCCAGCATATCGGCAGCCTTGCTCATAACCTTCATATCTGAGTCACTGCCCATTACGATTCCTACTTTTGGCATAGTTTCCATCCTTTCCGCTTTTCGCTCATTTATAAGTTTTGCAGATAAATCATAGCTTATTTATTCGTATTTTTCAATGGTTCATTTAAAATCTCTGTGCCTGGAAGGACAAATTCTCCATTTTCGATGAGAGGAATCTCCTCTCCCTCCCCGGTCACCACTGCGATCCTGCCCAGTTCCTCGTAGGGAATGGTGATATCCGTGTGGCAGTGGAAGTACGCTCTGGCCGGGTCTTCTTTCCGCTTTATGGAAATAGAATTGTCTCTGGCCACGATCTCCTTCCCATCCGGGTTGTACACGCTGATGTCCTCAGCCCAGCTGTAGCATGTGTCGCCCACGGCAAAATGGGGGCCTGTCTTCTCTGCAATGAGAATGGGCATCTTGTCCCCGATGCCATATTTTCTGGCTGTCACGTAGGCTGTAGTGTTGGTGCCGATGGCAAACTCGCCAAGGGGAAGAGTCTCGTGTTTGAAAAGAATATTGTCAAATATATACTTCCTGCCCTCTTCCTCGTCCTCAAAATTGCCGCACCGATACCCGGTGATCATGCCGTCCTCAAAGGTCAGCTCCAGATCTCTGAACTGCAGTCCGTTCAGGTACACCTGGCTGACATGCAGCGTCCCTTCCGTTCCCTCCAGCGCCGGAGAAGTAAAGACTTCCCCCACCGGGATATTCACGTCCGCCACGCAGTTTTCAAATATGGTCTCCTTTTCCGGGTCCGAAAGTCTGTAAAGCTGCACTTTCATGTCCGTCCGGTTGCCGTCCTTTCCAAGGATGCGCACATATTTTCCCTTATCCAGGGCGTCGATGAGCTTCTGCTGCACGCTGCCGTACACTTCGGCGTCCAGGGTGTTGATGCGGATCACCTGGTCGAAGATCTCCGGGTACTTCTCCCCGATCTCCGGCACCGGCCACGCAATGATGGTAAAGCTCCTCTCATCCCCCGGAATGTACTCGTTGGTCATCTGGGAGGATCTGCTGTCATAGAGAAGCTGCAGTTCTTCCTGCTTCGACGACAGGGAGACAGCCTCCTTTTTCTGCTTTGGAGAAAAAGGCTTCTCACCGAAGGTCTCCATCACCGCCGGGCCTGCCAGCGCCCGGGCCAGCTCCCTGTTTCGCTCATACGTGGTGCGCGCAACTTCCAGCTTCCGCTCCATGAACCGCTTGCCAAAGAAAAGTCCCTGGTCATTTCTGTGGTCATAGTCGTACTGCATATTGGGGATGCCGCCATAGTATCCCACCCGGGACGCCCCTCTCTTTGTGAGGACGCTTCCTGCCGCCCGGTAGATCACCGGCTCAAGGTCCATTGCACGGAAATTCTCCACCGCCTTCTTCACCACTCTCTCAAAGCCAAGGACATAGCGGATATTCACTGTCCCCTTCTTTGACAGATCCTTTCCCGTGCTGACAAAACCGATCCTGTATCCTTCCGTGTACACATCCGCCATCTTCTGCACTGTCTCCTCCGGCAGGTCCGCCAGATAGCGGGCTGTCCCCAGCTCATTTTCACCCACGTACTCTCCGTAGAAATAAAGATATCTGAAGTCCGACAGGTCGCAGCCCTCTATGATATCCAAGGCGAACCGCTTCGCAGGATCGATCTGCTCCTCTATCCTGTCCGCCACAAACACGTCGCAGTAATCACTGGCGTACCAGTAAATGATATCCCGTAGGGTCCGAAGCTCCGGCTCATCCTCCTCTTCAAAGCAGTTGTAGATCTCGATGAAAAGTTCGTACAGAATGTCCAGGTACTCTGTCTTCCCCTCCGCCGCATAGGGGATGCCTCCCCGGATCTCAGCGTAGAGAAAGCTTAAGATCTGCCCGTATTCCTCCCCCAGCTCCTGCACCGCATACGCGGGATTGCCGCAGCTGGTCTCATAATTTTCTGGCAGGATGTCCTCATAGAGCTTTCTGTTCCACTCCTTCAATTCCTCCAGCGAAGATTTCCTGTAGTCCCCGGAGGAAACACACCTGTAAAATCTGTCCAATAAAAGAATAAATTCCGCAGTCCGCCGGAACCAGGGCCGGAATCTCTCCCCTGCCCTCTCTTCATCCGGGATCTGCGAAATTCTTTCCATTGCAAGTTCATATCTTTCTTCTGTCAGTTCTGCCATCTAAAATAGCCCCCTTAAAAATATTGCGATCAGCCCAAGGAGAAATAGACCGTTCAGCACTGCCCCTGCTTTGCATGTGACGTACTTTTTTTCTCTCTCCTTAAAGCCCTGGATAGCATTTTTCAGCCCAACGACTGCCAGGGCAAGGGCGCTAAGACCCACAACGCCGATTAAAAGTCCCACATCTCCTCTGGTTATGTATGAAGCAGAAAAAGCCAGCACAAGAAGAAACAGACAGCACACCGCGAGAAACATGGATTTAATCCCTCTTCTGGAGTGTTTCAGCTGGGCCTGCCCATACTTCCGGCTGCGCCTCTTCATTTTCTCTTTTTCTGTTTTTTTCTTTTTTCTTCCCTCCGCCATCTCCTCAATGGCTTCTCTTAGTCTTCTTAGCAACATGGTGTCTCCTTATCACCGCACATATGGTAAAAATGATGTATCCTGCCGCTCCTCCTATGGTGTTCAGGAGCAGGTCGTCCACGTCAAAACTGCCTACTTTTGTCAAGAGCTGGAATGTCTCCACTCCCAGACTCAGTGAAAAGCTGTACAGCACAGCCGAGGCAAAACTCCTGTACCGGCTGGCCATAGGCAGGAAAAAGCCAAACGGCATAAAAATCAGCACATTGCCGAAAAGATTGGAAAACACGGCAAAAGTGCCAAGCTGATTCCTGTATGTCCAAAACCTTCTGATTTCCCGGAAAAGAACCAGGTTGTAGTGGTACTCAGTGGCCGGCCCGGTTCTCCCGTACAGATCAGAAAACAGCAGAAAATACACAATAAATGCCATATACAGGATAAACAAGATCTTCCCCAGTATACGTATTCCTCTGCCTTTTTTATAACTCAAAACTTATCTTTTACTCCTCCATCCAGTCAGACTGTTTTTCTAAAACATCAGGCCGTTTTTCTCTTTTAAAAGCCTCGCACCGCCGATAATGGACAGGATACCTGCCACCGTGCCCACTACGATCATCACAATGCCAATCACTATATTTCCAGTTCCCGCAAACGCCATAGATCTGTATGCTTTTTCATTCATAGCCGCTTCCTCCTATTTTGCTCCGTACTGTTCATAGTATGCATCAATAGCTGTCTTTAATGTATCATCAATGACAACCTTTCCGTCACATTCTTTATTCCAGAGACACTCTACCACTTCCGCCATAGTGACAATGGCTGCTGTGTCAAATCCGTACAAATCATGGATCTCATCCAGGGCTTTCTTTTCTCCGCCTTTCCCTACTTCCATGCGGTCCAGGGATACCATAAGTCCCACGATGGTCACGTCCGCTGCTCCTCTTACCTTTGGAACGGTCTCCTCCATGGATTTACCGGAGGTTGTCACGTCCTCGATCATGATAACCCGGTCTCCGTCTTTTAAGCTGCTGCCAAGAAAGCTTCCCTTGTCAGCGCCATGGTCTTTCTCTTCCTTTCGGTCAGAACAGTAGCGCACCTCTTTTCCGTAGAGCTCGCTGTAGGCGATGGCTGTCACCACTGCCAGCGGGATCCCCTTGTAGGCGGGCCCGAAGAGCACGTCAAAGTCATCCCCGTACCTGTCGTGGATAGCCTTGGCGTAGTATTCTCCCAGTTTCTTTAACTGGGAACCTGTCACATAGGCGCCTGCGTTCATAAAGAAGGGGGATTTCCTCCCGCTTTTTAAAGTAAAATCTCCAAATTTCAGCACATCACTGTCCACCATAAACTGGATAAATTCCTGCTTGTAACTTTCCATATCTTTCAAAACCTCCGTGTTTATAGGATTTTGTCCTTGCGTTTCCACTTTTTTGCCGCTGCGGGCAAATCCTCCTCTGCCTTAAAAGGACAGAAAGAGAGTCATTATATTCTTTTCAATTCTACCATACCCGCTAGAGATTTTCAATTCAGGAATTTCCCCCGCTCTGTCAGATGCCGGCAGAAAAAAGAGGACTGCCATGTCTCCACAACAGTCCTCTGGATTCTTCTGTCACTTCACAGCTCCCACCATATCCTTCACCGTCTCAAATCCCTGCTCCTCCATATACTTCTCAATCCCGTCAATGACTTTTAAGGTCACTGCCGGGTCATGGAAGTTGGCAGTTCCCACGGACACAGCACTGGCACCGGCCAGGATCATCTCGATGGCGTCCTCCGCAGTAGCAATGCCTCCCATACCGATGATGGGAATGTGGACTGCCTGTGCCGCCTGGTACACCATGCGCACAGCAATGGGGTGGACTGCCGGTCCGGACACACCGCCTGTCTTGTTGGCCAGAGCAAATTTCCTGCGGTTGATGTCAATCTTCATCCCCGTCAGTGTATTGATAAGGGAGATGGCGTCCGCGCCGCCTGCCTCTGCCGCCTTCGCAATCTCTGTGATATCTGTCACATTGGGGGTCAGCTTCATGATCACCGGCTGCTTTGCGATCTTCTTGATCTGCGCTGTCAACTCCTCCACATGTCCCGCATCCTGTCCGAAAGCAAGAAAGCCCGCATTCACATTGGGACAGGAGATATTGATCTCCATCATGTCGATGGGCTCATCTGCCAGCCGCTCCACCACTGCCAGATATTCTTCCGGGGCGTGACCGCACACGTTCACAATGATCTTTGTGTCAAACTGTTTCAGATAAGGGATATCCCTCTGGCAGAACAGCTCAATGCCCGGGTTCTGCAGGCCGATGGCATTCATCATGCCGCCGTACACTTCCGCCACGCGGGGCGTCGGGTTGCCGCTCCAGGGCACATTTGCCACGCCTTTTGTTGTCACGGCGCCCAGACGGTTCAGATCCACAAAATCAGAAAATTCCTCACCGGATCCAAATGTGCCGGAAGCCACGGTCACCGGGTTCTTCCACTCTACGCCCGCTATATTTACTTTCATGTCCATCAGATCTCCACCTCCGTCGATAAGAAGACCGGCCCGTCTTTGCAGATCCGCTTATTATTTACATTGCTGTGGGCATCCTTCTCCTTTGTCTTGCACACGCATCCGAGACAGGCGCCGATGCCGCAGGCCATCCTCTCTTCCAGAGAAATGTAGCATGTAATTCCCTTTTCTTCCGCGTACTGTTTGATCGCCCGGAGCATAGGTGTGGGGCCGCAGGCAAAGATAATATCCGCCTCCAGTCCGCACTCCCGCACAGCGTCCAGGACATTGCCTTTTACGCCCACGCTTCCGTCCTCTGTGGAGATAAAGAGCTCTCCGTTTTTCTCAAATTCCTCCCGCAGAAATGTCTGCCTGTCCCTGTATCCGGCAATGATCTGCTTTTTCTCGCAGTCCATCTCCTTTGCCAGCTCCAGGATGGGAGGCACGCCGATGCCGCCGCCCATGAGGAATGCTTTTTTCCCTTTTGCCTCCTCCAGGGGGAAGCCATTTCCCAGAGGGCCGACGATGAAAAGGCTCTCTCCTTCCTTCATCCGGGAAAACTGCTCTGTACCGGTGTTCTCTCCTGTCACCCGGTACACCACCCGCAGCGCCCCGCCTTCTCTGTCGATCTCGCAGATGCTAATGGGGCGGGGCAGCAGCTTTGTCCCGTCATTTGTATACATGGATATGAACTGCCCCGGCTTTGCTGTCTTTGCAGCCTCCGTGCATATCCACATGCTGAAGATCCCCTCCGCAAGCTGCTCCTGGGAGATGATCTGTACCTGTTCTTTCTTCTTTGTCATCTTTTCCTTCTCCTTTACCGGTTTTCCAGTGCTCCGGCAATATCGGCGATCATATCTTCCACCGCAGCCCTGGAAGCGTCTCCAAAGGCCTCTGCTCCGAAGGAAGCATATTTCTCCTGCTTGTAGGCAGCGATGATCCCTCTGGATGAGTTTACGATGGCGCCAAGTCCGTCTTCATTGAAGAAGTGCACCAGATCTTTTCCCTGGCCGCCCTGTGCGCCGTAGCCCGGCACAAGGATGTAGGCCTTGGGCATGATCTTACGCAGCACTTTTCCCATCTCCGGGTATGTGGCGCCCACAACTGCGCCCACGTAGCTGTAGGAGCATCCCATGCACTCCTGGCCCCACTCATTGACCTTCTCGCCCACCAGCTCGTAAAGCGGACGTCCGTCGATGAGCTGATCCTGGAACTCCCCGCTGGAAGGATTGGATGTCTTCACAAGAATGAAAAGTCCCTTCTGCTCTTTCTTGCACACGTCGATAAAAGGCTTCACACCGTCGGAACCAAGGTAGGGATTGACGGTCACAAAGTCCTCGTCAAAAGGAGCAAATGTATTGCTTCCCACCTGCACTTTTCCGATGTGTCCTGTGGCGTAGGCTGCGGATGTGGAGCCGATATCTCCTCTCTTGATATCGCCGATCACAACCAGGCCTTTTTCTTTACAGTAGTCCACAGTCTTCTTGAAAGCTGCAAGTCCCGGGATACCGAACTGCTCGTACATGGCGATCTGTGGCTTCACAGCCGGGATCAGATCGTATGTCTTGTCCACGATCTCCTTGTTAAACTGCCAGATGGCCTCAGCGGCCCCCTCCAGTGTCTCGCCGAACTCAGCAAAGGCCTTTTTCTGCACATGCTCCGGAATGTAGCTGAGCATGGGGTCCAGTCCCACTACAATAGGGGCTCCTGTCTTTTTGATATTGCTTACTAACTGATTAATCAATGGTTTTTCCTCCTTCGTATACAATCCGTCCGCCCACGATGGTGCAGCGCACTTCTCCTTTTACCCTCCTGCCGTGGAAAGGTGTGTTTTTCCCTTTGGATAAAAATGTATTCTTGTCGATCACGTACTCTTTCCGGGGATCAAAGATCACCACGTCCGCGATCTTGCCCGCGCTGACAGATCCCTTGTCGGAAAGTCCCAGTATGCGGGCCGGGTTATAGCTCATCTTCTCTGCCATCTGCATGGGAGTGAGGACGTCTTTTTCCACCAGCTCCGTGTAAGTCAGTGCTGCGGACGTCTCCAGTCCTACAATGCCAAAAGCCGCCAGCTTCATGGAGCGGTTCTTCTCCGCCTCCGCGTGGGGCGCGTGGTCTGTGGCAATGACATCCACCACGTCATTTTTCAGTGCCTCTCTCAGAGCCTCCACATCCGCTCTGCTGCGAAGAGGCGGGTTCATCTTAAAGTTGCCGTCATCCTCACAGATATCGTCCGTGGAAAGGATAAAGTGATGGGGACACACTTCCCCGGTCACAGGCAGTCCCTCCTTCTTCGCCAGCGCCAGCATCTTTGCGCTGTCCGCTGTGGAGCAGTGGCACAGGTGGAGCTGCACACCTGTCTCTTTTGCCAGCAGGATGTCCCTGGCCACGATGACGTCCTCCACCGCGTTAGTGATACCCGGAAGTCCCAGCTCCCTGGCTTTCTCATCCGCGTTCATAACGCCGCCCTCCACCATGGTAATGTCCTCACAGTGGGCAAACACGGCTACGCCTTCCTTCTTGGCCGCCTGCATCCCCTTCCGGTAGAGAGAAGCATTCATGACAGACTTTCCGTCCTCGCTGATGGCACGGCAGCCGTTCTCAGCCATCCCGTTAATGTCCGCCAGCTCTTCTCCCTTCTGGCCTCTTGTCACAGCTCCAAGCTGGATGACATTTGTGAGGGATTCTCTCTTGGCCCTCTCCATGACCTCCCGCACTTTCACGCCGTTGTCAATGACCGGCTTTGTGTTGGGCATGGCGCACACGGTTGTAACGCCGCCCCGGACAGCCGCCCGGCCGCCTGTGGCCAGCGTCTCCTTGTACTCCAGTCCGGGATCCCGGAAATGCACGTGCAGATCGATAAAGCCCGGCATCACCCAGCATCCGTCCGCATCGATGACCCGGTCGCTCTCCGTCTCAATATTCTTCTCCACCTCTGTGATCCGATCCCCGTCGATCAGCACGTCACATATATCATCCAGCCCTGTCCCGGGATCAAGCACATGTCCGTTTTTAATTAAAATCGTCATAGCCCGCATTCCTTTCTACATACATACTCTGTTATATTTTATCATACCCATATAAGAAATGGAACGGGGAATTTCCCGTTCCATTTCTTCGGCAGCGGCCGCTGCCTGTATCCACTTTTCCGCAATATCCTGTCGGTTTACTGCTGCGCCACTACTTCCATGGCCTTCTCGAGCTGATTGTCCGCGTCCGGGTTGTTTTCATCGTACTGGTACTCCACTTCCACGTCCGGGGTGATCCCCTCCCCGTCAATGCTGCGGCCATTGGGTGTAAAGTACTCCGCAATGGTCAGCTTCACGCTTGTTCCATCCTGCAGGTCAAAGACGCTCTGGACAACTCCCTTTCCGTAGGACTGGGTCCCCACGACCTGCCCCAGGCCGTAGTCCTGGATAGCTCCCGCGAAGATCTCCGAGGCGCTGGCGCTGTAGCCGTTCATCATGACAACCAGGGGTTTGTCGAACTGATTTTCCTCGTCAGAGGTGTACTCCTCCCGCTCCCCGTTCTTATCCTCCGTGTAGACGATGAGCCCCTCCGGCAGCATCAGATCCAGGATATCGCAGACTGTATCCAGATTGCCTCCCGGATTACTCCTGAGGTCCACGATCAGCTTCTCCATTCCCTGTCCTTCCAGATCCTCCAGGGCATTTTTATACTGCTCATAAGTCACGGAGTCAAATTCCGTGATGCGGATGTAGCCCACATTGTTTTCCTTCATCTCATGGGACACAGTCTGGGCCTCTATAGTGTCTCTTGTGATGGTCAGTTCCTCCTCGTCCCCCGTGTCAGCCCGCAGGACGGTCAGGGTCACCTGGGTTCCCTTCTCCCCCTTGACTTTGCTCACCACATCGGACAGGTCCTCCCCTGTCACCTCTTCGCCCTCCACCTTGTAGAGGGTGTCGCCGTCCCGCATGCCGGCCTCCTGGGCAGGAGAGCCGTCGTACACCTGGAGGACCGTGATAACGCCGGTCTCCCGGTCCTGGCTCATGAGTGCGCCCACTCCGCCGAACTCGCCGGACAGGCTCTCGCTCATCTGCTTTGTCTCCTCCTCGTCATAGTAGACCGAGTAGGGATCTCCCAGGCCTTCAATGTATCCTTTGTAGACGCCCTCCGACAGGTCCGTCTCATCCACATCGCCGATATAATACCGGTCGATGAGTCCGTTCAGAAGTTCCATCTTCTGACTCTCTTCACTTTTAAAAACGCTGCAGGAGACGACTCCTCCTGCCCGTAATACAACGAGGGCGCCAGCAAGCGCCCCCTTAAAAAAACTATGATTTTTCATATAAGTAGTCCTGTTCTCCGTCTCCTGATTGCTTACAGATACAGTCTCGGATCAACCGGTGTTCCGTTTACATGAACCTCAAAGTGAAGGTGCGCTCCAGTGGAAATACCGGTAGAACCGACAGCCGCGATATTCTTTCCTGCACTTACTGACTGCCCTGCACTTACATAAATGGCACTACAGTGCTGATACAGCGTAGACAGGCCATCACCATGATTGATAATCACGTAGTTTCCTCTGGCTGAATTGTATGCTACAGTCGTCACTGTGCCGGATGCCGCCGCATAGATGGGCGTTCCGGATGGTGCTGCGTAGTCCCGGCCTTTGTGATTGGTACTTCCAATACCACCCGGTGAATTTCTTCCGCCAAACTCACTACTGATATACGCTGCCGGGCAGGGATTCTGGAGTCTTCCTGTTCCTCCCGATGGTGTATAGTCATCTACCGGACCATTATTTACATTATTATTGTTATTATTGGCTTCCTGTTGCAGTCTTGCCTGCTCTGCCGCAGCTGCCTGCAGCTGAGAGATCTTGGCGTTTGTCTCGCTCAGCTCGGACTTGAGGCTTGCGATCTCAGCGCTCTTTGTATCGATGAGAGTCTGGAGCTCTGTCTGCTGGCTCTGAAGATTTGTCTGCATCTCCTCCAGCTCTGCATTTTCCTTCTCCAGCTCTTCCTGCTGCTTCTCCACTTTATCCACAATATTCTGGAACTCCACCAGCATATTCCTGTCATACTCGGAAATCTGGTTGATATACTCCGCGTTGCTCAGAAACTCTGCAATGCTCTTGGACTCCAGCAGCGTCTCCAGAAACTGACCGTTGCCGTTCTCATACATATACTGTATGCGGAGCTTCATGCTTTCATACTGGTTATTTTCGTCAATGCGGGCTGCGTCCAGCTCATCAGACTTCTTAACGATCTCCTCCTGCTTTTTCTCAATGTCAGCCTGGGTCTTCTCCATATCTGACACGATCCCTTCCAGCTGGCTGGCGAGCTTATCTTTCTCTGCCTGAGCCGCGTCGATCTGGCTCTGCTGCTGGCTGGCTTTGTTCTGCGCATCCTGCAGATCATCCGCCTTCGCCGTCACATTCACCTGCAGCCCCATTCCTGCCACGAGCGCTACCGCCAATAAAACACTGACTATCTTTTTTCTGATCATAGTTTTCTCTCCCTTACTTTGTACCCCTTTTGTCTCCCCTGTGACTGTGTTTATAGTTCCTATAGTTCCATTTATCTGCAGTCAGATGCCCGCGCATCTGGATGCTACACTTTCAGGTGTTTGCGGATGGTGAAGAAACTTCCCACAAATCCGATGCCCACACCGAGGGCAAGGCCTACCGGAAGCAGAACTTTGTACACTTCTGTCACCGGAAGGAAATCCAGAATATTATTTAACAGATTAAATCGTGTGAGGATGTATGAAACTGCTTTTCCATACATAAAATATAACAGTACAAGCGGTATGATGGCTCCGATCAGTCCGATGACCACACCTTCGATAACGAAAGGTGCCCGGACGAATCCGTCCTTCGCTCCTATATATTTCATAATGGCGATCTCCTCACGCCGGACCGTGATACCCATAGTAACGGTGTTGCTGATCAGGAAGATCGACACTGCCAGAAGAATGGCGATAATGGCGATGGAAACATAAGTGATCAGCCTGTTGACACTGCTGAGCGTATCTGCCACAACGTCAGACTTGTTGACCCTTCTGACGCCGTCCAGGCTCTCCGCAAAGCTTACTACGTCATCCTGTTTGGAGACATCCTCCATATACACTGCGTAGTTGTCAGAATTGGCCAGCGGATTGTCATCCTTGAAACCTTCCGCCAGGCTGGAATCCTCGCCAAAATATTCACTCTGGAATGACTCCCAGGCATCGTCCGCGGATACATACTCCACATCCAGCACGCCGTCGCATTCTCTCAGCTCGTCGCCTATCTCATCGACCCGGGACTGCTCCAGCCCCTCCTCGAAGAACACGGTGATGGCCACGCCTTCCTCGGCTTTCTGGACAATATAGTTAAAGTTCATAACAATTGCAAAGAACAGACCAAACACAAAAATACATGCCGCCATGGTCGCAATGGACGCAATGGAGAACAGCTTGTTACGGGCAATGTTCTTAAACCCCTGTCTTGTCGAATATCCGACTGTACTAATCTTCATTATTATACCCACCTTTTTGCTCGTCGCTGACAATGACTCCCTTTTTCATTGTCACTACTCGTTTTCTCATCTCGTTTACGATCTCCTGGTTATGTGTCACGACCAGGACAGTCGTTCCCCTCTCATTGGCCTCCTCAAGAAGCTTCATGATCTCCCAGGAATTGGTCGGATCCAGGTTTCCCGTAGGCTCATCAGCCAGAAGGATCGCAGGCTCATTCACAATAGCCCTGGCAATGGCAACCCTCTGCTGCTCACCTCCGGAGAGCTCCTTTGGATAAGACTTATATTTCTGGGCAAGACCTACCAGAGAAAGAGCCGCAGGCACTTTCTTCTTGATGATCCTGGGCGATGTCTCCACGACACGCTGGGCAAAGGCAATATTCTCATATATATTTCGGTCTTTCAGAAGACGGAAATCCTGGAACACGACACCAAGACCCCTGCGGTACATAGGGATCTGTTTGTGTTTCAGCCTCTCCAGATTCTGCCCGTTCACGACGATCGTACCGGAAGTCGGTTCCAGTTCCTTCATGATCAGACGGATCAAAGTCGATTTACCTGATCCGCTGTCCCCGACGATGAAGACAAACTCACCCTGCTCGATCTTCAGAGTCACGCCGTTCAGAGCCGCAACTCCCTTCGAGTATTCTTTCGTTACTTCGTTCAGTTCAATCATATTTTCCTCCTAATTATCAATACTCCAGTGATTCCATGTATTTCATGTACTTCACTACCATCAGCGCAATCTTGAATGTGATGGCATCCTCAAATACACGGAGATCAAGCCCCGTGCTCTTCTGCAGCTTATCTAACCTGTAGACAAGCGTATTGCGGTGGATGTAGAGCTGTCTCGATGTCTCGGACACATTCAGACTGTTCTCAAAGAATTTATTGATAGTCGTCAGTGTCTCCTCATCGAACTCGTCCGGCGATTTCCCCTCAAAAATCTCGCGGATGAACATTTTACAGAGCGGAATGGGAAGCTGATAGATCAGACGGCCGATCCCCAATGTACTGTAGGCAATGACTTTCCGGTCATCAAAAAAGATCTTCCCCACATCCAGGGCAAGCTTTGCCTCCTTGTAGGACTTAGACACCTCTTTGATGTCATTGATCACGGTTCCGTATGCAATGCGGATGTCGTCATCCTCCCCCTTCAGGAGTTCCAGTATGGTTCCGGCTGTCTTCTCCAGTTCTGCATGCCCGTCTGAAGGCGCCAGCTCTTTTACAATTATAATATCTTTCTCGTCGACTGCTGTGACAAAATCCTTTGTCTTGTTGCCCAGAAGGCCCCGGACATGGTCCAGCACGCTGCTGTCTTTCTCACGGGCAGTCTCCACTATAAAGATAACACGTCTGACCTCTGTGTCAATATGTAATTTTTTTGCACGATTATAAATATCTACCAGAAGCAGATTGTCCAGAAGAAGATTTTTTATAAAATTGTCCTTGTCAAACCGCTCTTTGTAGGCTGTCAGAAGGGTCTGTATCTGAAAGGCCGCAACTTTGCCCACCATGTATACATCGTCGCTTCCGCCGTTGGCAAGAAGGATGTATTCAAGCTGGTGTTCGTCAAAAATCTTAAAAAACTGATAGCCCTGTATCACCTGGCTGTCCGCCGGCGACTCCACAAAAGAAAGTACAGATGCTTCATAGTTCTCCTGTTCGGCAAATGTGCTGGCCAGAGACTTTCCGTCTGTATCCATGACACACAGATCGATCCGCGTGATCGCTTTTAAGCCATCGATGGTGTTTTGTAGTATTTGATTAGATATCATATTCCATCTCCTCCACTCATTTCAATATGCATTTTACACAATGTATTTACGCACATTTACCGCTTTTTGCATATTACTCTTTTCTATACTAATATAAATCCACAAAAAAAGAAAGAGGAAATCACACATTTTTGTTAATTTCCTCAATTTTCTTCCTGTATTTTGTTTATTTCCACATTGTCAGGCGCTATACAAATTGCCTCAAAAAACTCAGTGCTGGGCCGCTGTCTCCAGCTCCTTTTTCCTGTTTTTTTCCACTTCATGGCGGAAAAGCCTGTGGTTGATAAACTGAGCGATCCTCTCCAGCCTGCCCCTGCTCCGGTAGATGGGATTTTCGCTTTTTCCCACTCCCAGCCAGACTCTCGCGTTCAGCAGAAGCCTGTTCCTGATGATAAATTCTTCCTGTCCCGGAGAAGATAAGGAAGCTATAATGCAGTCTGTCTCCGCACCGTTGACCGCATTGACCACCAGGTCATCAGCCTCATCCGTGGGCGACACTTTTGCCATACCGGCGATCTGTATCCCGCTGTATCCCTCTTCCAGAAAGCGGTAAAATCCTTCCGCCTCCTCCTCTGTCTCCACAAGGAGAAAGACTCTGGAATGATTTTTGTGAAGAAAGCGGAAAAACATCTTAAGATACGTTCTCTGCTCAATCTCCTGAAGCTGTCTTTTCTCACCCAGATCCACCCCTTCCAGGATCTCTTTCTCACCCGGGATCACAAGATCGATCTTCTCTATATTTTCACGCAGGGAAGGGTCACTGGAGGCGTACATCAAGGTATCCACCGTGACCATCTCGATTACATTGATCGCTTCTGTCCCCATATATGCCACAGTCCGCTTCATGGCCTCCTTGGCGGTACAGTCATCTATGCCAATATTCAGCACTTGAATTCTTCCGTCCATTGATCATCACCCGCTATTCCCTCTGGCTGTCGATTATAGCAAAATGACCTGTCCTTTTCAACCTTTGACACTAAATCTTCACACTTCGTAATATTTTTAACAGTTTTGTCACTTTTGATTTTTCTGCCGCCTTTTCTTGGTGATCAGGCCGCCAATGCGGCCGGTCTCCTTGGACGACAGGGATTTCCACCCATCTTCCATGACCTTGTCAAGCAGACCCAGTTCCTCTGCGATCTCGTACTTCAGTTTCTCCTCCTCTGTAAGCGCATTCAGATCCACAGGTTTTTCTTTTTTCTTTCCCATATGCCTGCCCCTTTCCAAAATAGATTGCTATCTGGAAGTATTGACAGGACTTCTGCTTTTATACAGCTTTTACACAGCCGTTTTATTGCCTGGGATCATCCGGTATGATAATGGCTGCGATGAGGTAGGCCAGAAAACCACTCCCGCCTGCAAAGATGAACAGGACGAAGGCCAGCCTTATGAGAGTCGGGTCAATTCCAAAGTACTCTGCTATTCCCCCGCACACGCCGCAGATCATGCGCTCTTTTCTCGAGCGGTAAAGTCTTTTTGTATCCATACAGATCCTTCCTTTCTTTTTGCTTTCTACTCTTCAAAATAGATGTCCATACTGCCCACATCGCAGGCAATATTCATCGTCTTCTGAGCCTTATTGTCGATATTCTGCTCCACAGACAGGCCTGAGTAACTGTTCTCACCCAGGTTCAGCTCTCCCACGCCGCACTCCAGTCTGTAGTTGAAATCCGCCTCTTTCCCCGCAGCCGTGTAAGCGAGAACACCCACACCGCACTCCAGGTCAGCCTGCTGCTTCGTGTCCCCGGAAGCGTCTATGGTTCCCACGCCCACTTCCAAGTCTAGCTCATCCGCTGTAAACCAGTCCACGATGGCAGATCCTGTGCCCACTTCCATCTTCAGTTCCCTGGCTTCTATATCCTCCACATAGAGTTCTCCTACCCCTATCTGGAGATCTGCCTCATCCAGCTGAAATGCCTCCGGAATATAGATCCACACATTTCCATAATTTCCCTGGTTGATCCTCCACGGGAAGCGCCTGGCTGTCGTCTCCACCTTCAGCTCTCCGTCTTCCTCCGTCACCTGGAACTTCAGGGCGGAATAAATATCTTCTGTCTGCACAGTGATCCCGCTGCCCGTGCCCTTCAGGATCTGGACATTCAGCCCCTCTGTGTCCAGCTTCAGCGCGTGGATGTCACCGTATGTCCGGTCTGTATCCGCCTCCATAGGGGCGTCGCCATAATCATAGGACACGCCGGCCTCCCCCCGTCCCAGACCGATCCAGTCCGGAATATAGTTATCCACAACCGTCAGTGTAGCTCCCATCACTTTCCCGCTGATCAGGCACACACACCCGATGCCGGCCACCACGCCGCAGGTGATCCAGAAATTCTTCCATCCTTTTTTCATTTATCCCACCGCCTTTCTCCTGTGAAACGGACGTCTGCAAAGTTCCACGAAAAACCGGAACAGACCCGGCAGCACGATGATGCAGAGCCTTACGGCTGCCACGGTCAGGATCGCTCCGATCACTGCCAGGATCATGCCGCTTCCGATCAGAGCCAGCCCCGTGGGCAGATCCGGCACCAGGGCCAGTATCCCCGCAAAGAAGAGGACGATCCCCACAATAGCCAGCACAATAGCTGCAACCGCAAACCCGAGAAAGACTGCAAAGGCCGCAACGGCGAGCATCACCACGGCACAGAGGAGAAAAAGCCCTACCGGGACCACAATGGGTGCGCAGACAAGAAGGATCAGAACGATCAGGATGATCTTCCAGGTCCGGCTTGATCTGGACTGGCTGTAACTGCCCTCCGGACCCTGTCCGCCATCCTGGCTGTACCCACCGCTTCTCTGGCTGTCCGGGCCAGGGCCTCCCGGCCTTGCAGGGGCCTCCCTGTGCTCAAACCTGGTATCTGTATATCCGGTCTCCCGAAATTCTCCTTCCTCCCCGGCCTTTCCTCCCAGGCCGGCCTTGATCTCAGCTGCCACCTTGGCGGGACTGCCAAGCTCCCGGATGATCTCCGCCTCGTTTTCTTCTCCCGCCTCGTCAAAATAATCGTTGTAGTATTTCATTGCCTCTGTGCGCTCCTCCACAGATATGTCCTGCAGAAGCGCGGCCAGCTCAAGCATAAACTGTATGCGGTTCATAAGATAGCACCTCCCTCAAAAATTTCGCTGATCTTTTTCGAATACGTCCTCCATTCGGACCTGTACAGATTCAGCTGCGCTTCACCTCTCGGCGTAATCTTGTAGTATCGCCGGTTCCTCCCGTCGTACTGCATATCGTACACTTCCAGGCAGTCATCCTTCTGCAGTCTTCTGAGTACAGGATACAGAGTGGATTCCGACACTTCGATGGCCTTTCTTACATCCTGGGTGATCTTATAACCGTATGTCCCGTCTTTTTCTCTTGAAACAACCGCCAGGACGATCGCGTCAAGAAGGGCAGCTCCGGTGTTAAATACCATACCATCACTCCTTTTTCTTCCTGCCTTACAGCGCCGGCAAGTGTCCGGCACTGATATGATCAAAATTCTAATATTATTTTTATGGCTATATTATATGTTGTATAGTATTATTTGTCAATAAATATTGTACAAAAATAAAACAGTCCCGCCCTGACAGGAATCCTAAGTTTTCCTGTCAGAGCAGGGCTGCTCTGCCTCTTGCCGGTCCTTACCCCGGCAGGTTGATCTCTTCACGCAAAGTAAAGGAATAGATGATCTTCTCTTTAACCGGTCTGCCCACGAGCTGTTCAAGGGCCTTCGCATAGTAGTCCAGCTGGGCATGATACTTTTCCGTCAGCTGGCCTGCCGTCTGCACCTGGTCGGTCTTATAATCCAGCACCACAAGGCCGTCCTCCTCCTGGAACCAGACGTCGATGATCCCCTGGACGAGGATTTTATCCTCTTCCCCGCCGACGCTGTCCGGGTACACCTCTTCCATATCCACGCCGATCACAAAAGGCTGCTCCCGGAAAAGCTGTCCTCTCCTGGACGCCTCAAGCATCCGCCTGCCGCTCTCACACCGGGTGAACTCCAGTATATCTCCGGTGCGGACACAGCGGGCCATCTCCGGAGCAATCCGGCCGCTCTCTTCCATAGCCCGGACAGCGGCAGCCAGGCTTTCTTCACTGTACTCTTCCGTAAAATCTAAAAGCTCCATCACCCGGTGGTAGGCGCTTCCCCGGGAAGCGCCGGTAAGCTCTTCCTCCGCGGCCCTGAACCTGGGGATCAGGGGCACCACATCCGGCTCCTCAAAGGGCAGCTCGCCTGCGTCCCCCGACTCCTCCAGGGACAGTTCTCTTAAATACTCTCTTTTTTTCAGCTCAGACACTGTAAATTTCAGCTTCCGCCCCTCCAGGTCCGGATAAGGGTATCGATAAGAAAACTGTTCCTCCAGATTCTCTTTCATCCCAGAGTCGTAGGTCTCCTGTGTATTCCAGTCTTCCAGCGCCTTCTTCGTGAAAATGCCCTCTGCCTCCTCCTGCGCCTGCCTTCTGACCAGCTCCTTCAGATCCAGTATCTCCACCTGGAAAGGAGAGGCTCCTGTGGCCACAGCGGGCAGGATCCAGTCCAGATAGCTGGAAGCCCGGGACAGATCGCCAAAAGAGAGGGGCCGCACCTCCTCCAGCTTTCCTGCCGGGTCCTTGGCCGTCCCCACCAGGATCAGCTTCTCTTTCGCCCGGGTCAAGGCCACGTAAAGAACGCGAAGCTCCTCCCCCAGGTTCTCCAGCTTTTCCTTCCGCTGGATCACCTGCTTGTAGAAGGAAGGAGCCTTTGTGCGGCGCTGAAGATCCACCACATCCATCCCCACACCCAGGGAGGCGTGGATGAGGATATTCCCCTTTGTGTCCTGGGTGTTGAAGCCTTTTCCCATTCCGGCCGCGATCACCACGGGGAACTCCAAGCCCTTGCTCTTGTGGATACTCATAATGCGCACAATATCTGCATTCTCATCGCTGACAGAGGCCTCCCCGTAGTCCACGTTGTATTTCTGGAGCTGCTCAATGTAGCGGACAAAATTGAACAGCCCCTGGTAGCTGGTGCTCTCAAAGGCAATGGCCTTCTGGGCCAGCATGTCCACGTTGGCTCTCCTCTGCTCGCCGCCGGGAAGGGCCGCCACATAGTCCCCGTATCCGGTGTCATCCAGTATCTCCCACAGGAGTTCGTGGATGGCCGTATAGGAGGCCTTCTCCCGGAAATAGTCCATCTTGTCCAGGCAGGCAGCCAGCTTCTCTCGAAGAGCCGGGTCTCCCCCCTGACTCCGATACTGTTCCACCGCCTCACAGAAGCGACGGTCAGGGCAGGCGATCCGGATCCTGGCCAGCTCCTCGTCCGTGAGGCGCCCAAACCAGGAAGAGAGGACTGCTGTCAGGGGAATATCCTGCTTTTCATTTTGCAGCACCCGGAAGTAATCCAGCAGCACGCCGATCTCCCTTGTCTCAAAGTACCCTTCTTTTGTCCCCGCGCAGGCCGGGATGCCCTCCTCCAGCAGCACCTCCATGAACACATCGCTCCACCCTTTGATGCTCCTCGTCAGGATGACAATGTCCCCATAGCGCACTGGCCGCAGTTTTCCCGTCTCCTTGTCCGTCACCATCTGCTCTTTTAAGAGCCTGCGGATGCAGTCTGCCACTGCCCTGGCCTCCAGTTTTCTGGAAGAGAGCTTTTCTCCTGCTGCCTCCTCCAGCTCTTCCTCCGGGCTGCCGCCAATGAGAAGAAGCTCTGTCTCATTGCCCTGGCTCTCCGGATAGGAAGCGCCGGGCCACAGAGCAGCCCTGTCGTCGTAGGTGATGCCTCCAAGCTCCGGTATCATGATCCGGCGGAAAAGGGCGTTGACGCTGTCCAGCACCTCCGGCCGGCTTCGGAAATTCTTAAACAGGTCGATCCGCTGGGTCGGGCTGTCCGTCCCCTCCCCCTCGTAAATCCGGTAGGTATCAAACTTCTCCATAAAAAGCTCCGGCCTGGAGAGGCGGAAGCGGTAAATGCTCTGCTTCACATCCCCCACCATAAAAATGTTGTTTCTCCCCTGCCAGGTGCGGGACACACTTGTCAGGATGGCCTCCTGGATCAGGTTGCTGTCCTGGTACTCGTCGATCATGACTTCCCGGAACTGCTCCTGGTACACCCTGGCGCAGGCAGAAGGCCACAGGCCGTCCTCTGTCTTCTCCGTGAGGATGCGCAGGGCATACTGCTCCATATCCGAGTAGTCGATCATGCCGCGGCTCCTCTTTTTCTCCTCAAACCGAACAGCAAAAGCCTCCGTCAGGTCCTTAAGCTCCTCCATCATGGGCGCGCAGGCTGCCAGCCCCGCAAGGACCTCTTCTTCTGTCTGAGAAAAATACTGCTCTGCCGGAAAAACCACCGCCTTTTTCAGCTCATCCCGGAGCTTTTTCACCCGCTCCGCCTTGTCTTTTGACACAGCCTTATCTCTGTTGGGAGCCAGTTTTTTCCAGGAGATCTGCTCCGCCGCCTGCCGGTACTGGCTGTAGGCAGCGGCCTGCCGGAATCGCTCCACGTTTTTCATGTCGCTCTCCAGCATCTCCTCATACATGTAAGGGCCGTCCGGCTCCAGGCAGAGTGCCAGCGCCTGGTCTTTCAGACTGGCCGCCGTCTCCATGGCGTGATCCACTTCCTCCCGGACAAAGGCAAAGAAAGGCGTCCGGGCAAGTTCTTCCCCGCTATGGATCTGGCAGGCACGGACACAGTCTGCAAGCCATCCTTCCGGGTCCGGACAGCTCCTGGAAAACTCGTACAGCCTCAGGATGATCTCCTCCAGCTTCCGGTCGCTTTTTCCCGACGCATAGCTCTCCGCGAAGGCAAGGAAACGCTCTTCTTTCTTCTCATACTTTTCCTCCAGGAGCTCCTGCAGCACATCCCGCTCCAGCAGCTTCAGCTCCCCCTCTTCGCCGATGCGGAAGGATGGATCCAGGTCAATGACATGGAAATTCTCCCTGATCACAGAGAGACAGAAGCTGTGGATAGTCGTGATAGAAGCGCTGTGGATCAGAGTGGCCTGCTGCCGCAGATGCTCGTTGAAGGGATCCTCCTGGGCTTTCTTCTCAATGGCTGTGCGGATCCTCTCTTTCATCTCCGCCGCGGCCGCCTCTGTGAACGTGACGATGAGCAGCTCATCCACGGACAGAGGGTCCTCCTGCCGGGTGAGCATGGTGATGATCCGCTCCACCAGCACGGCTGTCTTGCCGGATCCTGCCGCAGCGGACACAAGGATACTGCGGTCTCTTAAGTCAATGACACTCTGCTGTTCTTTTGTCCACTTTACGCTCATGGCTGTTCCTCCTGTCTGTCTCCTGCTTCTGCTGCGCCGTCCTCTGTCCTGCCGTATGCCTGGATGCGCAGCAGCGCCTCCTCCTGTCCCATCCTGCTGACCTCCCGGTAGCTGTAGCCCGGAAGGGAGCTGTCAAATCCGCAGATATGCCGGTATCCGCAGTAGTCGCAGCCGGTCCGGTCCCCGTACCTGTAAGGCTGGACCTTTGCCTCACCGGAAGCGATGCGGTCGTGCAGTTCCCCCGCCTTCTTGCTGGCAAAGGCTCCCAGCATGCGGAAGTTTTCTCCCGGCAAGGCCTTCGATCTTGCAGAGAGAGCTCCGTCCTTTTTGAAGGAGACAGGGATGGCCAGAGAATCCCCCTGGGCCCTGTGCTCCAGATGCCAGAGGGAGTCCCCCTCCAGGCTCACCAGACCATCCGGCCGGAGCTTCTTCAAAAGGCTCTCCTGGATCTGACTCTCCTCTTCCCTCGGTTCTGTAAAGGGATCCTGGATGTGGTAATAGAATACTCCGGCAGGGACAGGCTCCCTGCCCGGATACTTCTTCCCTGCGATCTTCAGCGCCTCCTCCATGTAGACCAGGAGCTGCATCTGCAGCCCTCCATAGACAAGGGACAAGTCAAAGGCTGTCTGTCCTGTCTTGTAGTCCAGGACTTTGACATAGACCTTGTCCTCCTCCACGCAGGTATCCACCCGGTCGATCTTTCCCGCGCCGAACTTCAGTTCATAGGCCTCCGGCCGGAAATCCCCGGCCCTCAGCTGCTCTGTAAGCGCCCACACAGTCCGCTCCATCATGTGCTCGATCCGGGTGATGAGCCAGCTATTCCTGGATGTGCTGTAGAGAACCGAGTTGCCGTAGTCTGTCACGGCCTCCTCCACGCTCTCCTTGCAGAGCTGCTTCTGCTCCTCCCGGTCAAGTCCGGTCCAGCCTTCCTTGCTGGCGGAGGCTTTCCGGGAATACCTCTCGATGGCCCCGTGGAACACATTTCCCATGTCCACTGCCTGGAACTCATAGGCCTCCCTCTCCTTCAGGCGCAGCCCGTAATGGAGGAAATGCGCAAAGGCGCATGCAGAGAACTTCTCCATGCGGGAGATACTCTCCAGCGGCGGGTCCCCGTACAGCCGCTCTGCCACAGCCTGCGTGACAGCGTCTGCCGGTCTTCTGTAAAATCCCGCCTCCAGGATGGCGCCCAGCTTATCTCCCCACTCCTGGTGCTTTTTGTACCAGTTATAGAGCTCCATCCAGGCGCCCCCCGCCTTTTCACTCTTCATCCGCAGCCCTTCGATCAGCTCAGACAGCCCGGTCTTCGGAGAAAGTTCCCTGTCCCGGAGCGAAAGAGCGTCCTCGTCTGTGACAGCCAGATCCGGGAAAAGTTTCTCCAGCTCCTGCACAAGGTAGGATGGACGGATGGTCTTTCCGTCAGCGGACACCCTGCTGTAGAAGACACACAGCTTCCGGGAAGGTTTGGTCAGGTTCAGGTAGAGATAGTATTTCTGTACATAGGCCTGCTCCCTGCTCCCCGGCGTCAGGGCGATCCTCTCCTTCTCAAAGGCCTTCACGTCCCGCTCGGAGAGAAGGCCGGTCCGCACAAGGGAGCCCGGAAGGAAGGTGTCATTGGCCCCCACGAAGATCAGGGCCTTCACCCCCTTCAGCCGGGTCCTTTCCATGTCGCCAGTCACCACCTGGTCGATGCCCGGAGGAATGACTCCCACCTTGGCCTCCGCAAGCCCTGCATCCAGCAGGTCACTGTACTCCTGCAGGGAGACCTGTTCCTCGCCCAAAAGCTCCACGAATTTGTCAAAAAGCCCGATGACAATACCGTAGATCTGGGCGTACTCCCGGGCCAGAGCATTCTCTCCTCTCTCCTGGAAAGTCTCCTCCTGCTTTTTCAGGGCAAGCTGCATCTCCTCTCCGGCCAGGAAGTCATAGAGAGCCTCTGTGATATCGCGGACGGTCTTCCTCCTCTGGCGGAGCACGAAAAGGAGAGGCTCCATCTTCTCCACAAAGAGGACACGCATGTGGTTGAGTCTCTCCAGCTCCTTTGCAGCCATACCCTCAGGCCGGCGGATCCAGCGCTGCTGCCATTTTTTCCATCCCCGGATGCCAAGGGCCATACAATAATTCTCCAGATCGTCCAGCTCCCCTCTGGAAAAGGAAGTGTATCCGGTGCGCAAAAAACGGAACACGCTGTCACATGTAAAGCTCTCCCTGGACATGGCAAGAAGACTGCGGATATACTCCACAAAAGAATTGAGCAGAATGCTCCTCTTCTGATCCATGAAAACCGGGATCTCATAGCGGGCAAAGGCCTTTTTGAGATAATTGCCATAGACTTCCATGTCGCTGGCGATCACGCCGATCTCCCGGTACCGGTACCCCTCCCCGCGCACAAGGGCGCGCACCTTCCGGGCGGCTGCCTCCGCCTCCTCGTCCGGGCTGGCTGCCACATGGATCTCCACACCGTCCTGCTCACCCTCAAAGACCGTATTTCCATATCGGAAAAGATGATTCTCCACAAAAGCCAGAGCCGGGCTCTCTTGAAATCTGGGAGGCACCTGGGGCCGCAGAAATTTCAGTTCTTCCACCGGCACATGGCGCTCCCGGGCGATCTCCACCAGCGATGTGACCGTCTTTTTGCTCATGGCAAACAGCTGATAAGGATGGTCCCAGGCGTAGGGATTTTCCCTTCCGTCGATCGTCACTGTGACGATCACATCCCTGCAGATGGTCAGGAGCTCTCCCAGAAGACGGTTCTGTACGGGCGTAAACCCGGTGTAACCGTCCAGCACCACTGTGCTCCTCCTCAGCAGGGCGGAATCCCCCGCCACTTTTGCCAGCACATCCAGCAGCTCTTCCTTTGTGGTGTACTTTCCCTTCAGATAGTCCTGGAAGCTCCTGTAGAGAAGTTTTAAGTCCTGCAGCTTAAAGGACAGGTATGAGCCCTCCTGCTCCTCTGCTATGACCTGCTCAAGCTGTTCCTCGCCCACATCGTACTGCATGAACTCGGAGAGGACGGATTTTACCTCGCTGACATAGCCCAGCCTCCGCATGTTGCCCTTCAGCACGGTCAGCTCTTCCTCCAGGTCCCCGCCGATCTTGCGCAGCACCAGGTTCTTCCCCTCGTCATCCAGCACAGGAAAGCCCCCTTTGCCTGTCTCTTCAAAGATTCGGTGAGCCAGGCGCACGAAGCTGAGGACGTCGATATTCATAATCCCCTTCGCAGGGCTCATCATCACAAGGTCCTTCTGGGTCTGCATGGTAAACTGCTCCGGCACCAGGACCAGATAGGAAAGGCCGGGATTTTCCCCGGCCTCCTGTATGATCCTCTCATATAGATAATGGGACTTCCCGGAACCGGAACCCCCAAAAATAAATTTCAATGCCATATTATCTTCCTCCTGACGGATCATGGGTGAGTTTTCCGTAAACATCTACAGGCACATAAGCCCGGACATAGATTCCCTCCTGGGTATACTCTTCTTTTTCCAGTTCCCCGTATTTCCGGATGAGCTGTATCTTACCCGCGTCGCTGTAGGGGTAGATCTGCTCGATCTCCACCTTCTGCTCCCGCAACACATCCTCCACACAGGCCAGAAGTTCCTCCACGCCCTCCCCTGTCTTTGCCGAGATGAAAGCAGTCCTCTCCGCCTGGAAATCCCGGGGCGCGTACTCTCCCTCAAACCGGTCCTTCTTGTTGAAAGCTGTGATCACCGGCTTATCTGATGCTTCCAGCTCCCGCAGCGTCTCGTAGACCACATGCATCTGCTGATCCATCTGCGGGTTGGAAGCGTCCACAACGTGGAGCAGAAGATCTGCGTACTTCGCCTCCTCCAGCGTGCTCTTAAAGGCCTCGATAAGATGATGGGGCAGCTTGCGGATAAAGCCCACCGTGTCTGTCAGGAGGACCTCCTGTCCGCCCGGCAGCTTCAGGTTCCTGGTAGTCGGATCCAGCGTGGCAAAGAGCTTGTCCTCCGCCAGGATGCCGGCCCCGGTCAGAGCGTTCAGGAGCGTGGATTTCCCGGCGTTGGTGTAGCCCACGATAGCGATCACCGGTATGCGGCTCTTTGCCCTGGACTCCCGGGTAAGCTGACGGTGCCGCTTCACCTCTTTCAGCTCTCTTGTGAGCTGGGAGATCCGCCCTTTGATCAGCCGCCGGTCCATCTCCAGCTTCTTCTCACCGGGTCCTCTCGTGCCGATGCCGCCTCCCAGCCTGGACAGAGAGGTGCCAAGTCCCGTGAGCCTGGACTGTCTGTATTTCAGCTGGGCCAGCTCCACCTGGATCTTTCCCTCACTGGTGGACGCCCGCGCCGCAAAGATATCCAGGATGAGAAGGGTCCTGTCCATGATCTTCACACCCAGCTCATCCTTGAGATTGCCGATCTGGGCCGGTGACAGCTCGTCATCGCAGATGATGCCGTCGGCCTGCGTCTCCCAGATCAGATCTTTGAGTTCTCCTGTCTTCCCTCTGCCAAGGTAAGTGGCCGGATGCATCTGCTCCCTTTTCTGCAGGACGCGCCCAACGCACAGGGCACCGGCGGTGCGGGCCAGCTCCTCCAGCTCATCCAGGGACTGCTCCGCATCGTCACTGTCCGCCAGGCTCACACCCACCAGGATGACCCGCTCTCTTTTCTCCGCTGTCTCATACATATACGCAAGACTCCTTATCTGGTTTCCTTATCTTGTCTCGAGAAATTCTGCCTCTTTCGCCGCCTTCTCGTCATCCGGATAGTCGGCTGTATAATCTGCCAGCTTGGATCTGGCGCTCTCTATGTCACCTGCCTGCTCGTAGGCGACAATCTCATTGAAGCGCATCTCCTGCATCATCTCCTCGCTGACATCCTCCGCCTCCATACCCAGGCGGAAATAATTCAGTGCATCTGTGGGCTTTTCCAGCTGCATGGCGCAGCATCCCATAAGGTTGTACAGCTCTCCTGTCTTCTCTCCTCCGTTATCCAGAACAGACTGAAAGGCCTCCAGAGCCCCCTCGTAGTCCTGCTGCTCCCACTTAGCAAGGCCAAGTCCTCTCCAGCCTTCCGCGTCCTCACTGTCCTCATCCACAGCCGCCTGGAACGTGTCGGCCGCCTCCGCATATTTTCCATCTTCCAGAAGGGCAGTTCCCTCCTCCAGAAGATTGGAGCCGCACCCTGTCAGCATCAGGGCAGCCAGAAGAACCGCCGCAAATTTTCCTGCCTGTCTTTTCATATTCAAACTCCCTTCGTCTACACTCTCCCCGCCATCAGGCCGAATATTTTACAACGCCCGCCGCATTGATGATGGAGATGATCATAACCCCCACATCTGTAAACACAGACTCCCACATGGTGATATAGCCGGCCGCCGCAAGAAGGAGTACAACAAACTTCATGATCAGCGCAAAATTGATATTCTGGCTCACCACCCGGACAGTCTCCTTAGCAATCCGCACCGCATCCACAACTTTAGGCAGCTCATCCTCCAGAAGAACGATGTCAGCCGCCTCGATAGCCGCGTCAGACCCGAGAGCCCCCATGGCGATTCCTACATCCGCCCGGGCGAGCACCGGGGCATCGTTGATCCCGTCTCCCACACATGCCACTCTCTCCGCCTCATACTGGTACTGCATGAATTCCTCCATCTGTTCCAGCTTGTCTTCAGGCATCAGCTCTGTGTAGGCATAGTCCAGCTGCAGCTCTTTTGCCACCGCATTACCGGCAGCCCGGCTGTCTCCCGTAAGCATGACCAGAACGGCATTGTACCTCTCCCGCAGCATCTTCATGGTCCA
>OGYQ01000487.1_pt1 | contig 41736 bp, 32 predicted proteins | sample 1576641 | NCBI WGS metagenome assembly OGYQ01 (sample SAMEA3541476, study PRJEB24748) | human gut metagenome | biome: human gut; feature: human-associated habitat; material: faeces | place: China | collected 2012 | reverse complement strand
AGTGTTCCCTCTATTCTTTCGCAGATTACTTCTATTATTATGCAGTATATTGACGCGGCAATGGTTGGAGGACTGGGCGCGGCGGCATCCGCGTCCATTGGAGTAGTATCAACGAGTACATGGCTGTTAAGCGGATTGTGCAGCGCAGTGTCAACGGGATTTTCCGTTCAGTCTTCCCATCAGATTGGAGCAGGAAACAAGGAAGGCGCGCGAAACGTATTAAGGCATGGGATGATAACAGCAATTCTTATTTCCTCTTTTCTTGCGCTTTTCGGGGCGTCTGTCAGCACAGCACTGCCAGTATGGCTCAAGGCAGATCCGGAAATCAGAGAACAGGCATCAGGATATTTTCTTGTATTTGCCTGTTCTCTTCCGTTTGTTCAGATGAATTCCATCTGCAGCTTAATGCTGCAGAGCAGCGGAAACATGCGGACGCCCAGCATTCTGAATGCATCGATGTGTCTGCTGGATGTGGGGTTCAACTGGATTTTTATCCGGCATTTCGGAGTTATAGGAGCTGCGCTGGGAACAGCAATGGCAGAAGTGACCATTGCATGTATTATGATATGGGAAGTTTTTGTAAAATCACCGGTATATCGATGCCGAAAAGGAGAAAAACACCGCTTTGACGCAGGAATTTTGTCCAGAGCGTTTCGTCTGGGGGTTCCCATGGGCTTTGAACATCTTGTAGTGTGTGGAGCAATGATCGTGACAACCAGAATCATTGCGCCGATTGGAACCACTGCAGTAGCAGCGAATTCCTTTGCGGTAACAGCGGAAAGTTTTTGTTATATGCCTGGATATGGAATTGCCGCGGCAATATCCGCTTTGGTGGGACAGAGCCTTGGAGCGGGAAAGAAAAAGCTGGCAAAAAGCTTTTCCAATATGGCGGTACTGTCAGGGGCTGCAGTCATGGGCATTGCCGGAGGGCTCATGTTCTTCTTATGTCCGTTTGTATTTCAGATTCTGACGCCAGATCTACAGGTAAGAAAATCAGCAGTGGAAGTGCTGCGGATCGAATTGTTTGCGGAGCCGCTGTATGGGGTTTCTATTGTCGCGGCAGGAGCTCTTCGGGGCGCCGGAGATTCTCTGATTCCAAGCCTGTTAAATTTAATCAGTATCTGGGGTGTGAGAATCAGCCTGTCTGTTATGCTGGCAGGAAGATGGGGACTGAGAGGCGTATGGGCTGCCATGGCCGTGGAATTGTGCGTCAGAGGGCTTCTTTTATTGATCCGTCAGCAGAGAAAATTGTGAAGACATTATGCAGTTTGTTACAGAATTATTACAGAATTATTGAAAAAAGTGTTTACAAGGCGTAATAAATGTGATATATTAGTCGTTGTAAGAAAAATGTAAGAAATGTAATAAAGTGATTTTAATTGGGAGGAACAAGAAACTATGTACCGAAAATTCTGTACAAAGGCTGCGGCATGTGCAATGAGCTTAATGATGGCAGGCGGTGTTTCAGTAATTACCAGTGAAAATAATGTAAAAAATGTATCTGCGTCTTCTACATATTCAAGATATGTCACAGCATCATCTTTGAATATCAGATCCAAAGCGAGCACAAGCTCATCTAAAGTTGGATCCTACAAAAAAGGATCAAAAGTTTCCTGCTATGGAAAAAGCGGAAGCTGGACAAAGGTAAAACACAGCGGAAAGACAAGATATGTCTCCAGCCAGTATTTGTCCACAAAGAAACCAGGATCATCTGCAAGCAGCAGTTCAACTTCATCCAGCAGCAGTAAAGGACAGCAGATTGCAAATTACGCACAGCAGTTTGTTGGAAATCCATACCGCTATGGCGGAACAAGCTTAACAAATGGAGCAGACTGCTCAGGATTTACACAGTCTGTATATAAAAAATTTGGATATAGCATTCCAAGAACATCTTCTTCACAGAGAAGCGCTGGAAAATCAGTAAGCTGGTCTCAGAGAAAAGCGGGAGATTTGATCTGCTATTCAGGACATGTGGCAATCTACATTGGAAACAATAAGATCGTACATGCAAGTAACGCAAAAGACGGTATCAAGATCACATCACCGGCAAATTACCGTACAGTATTAAGCGTAAGAAGAATTGCAAACTAATTTTCGTAAGAAATTTAAGAAAAAGATAATAAGGAAAAGGCAAAACCTCATGGGTTCTGCCTTTTTTTTTCTTATCTTACATGCTATAATATCCGTATTGGATACAGGACAGTCCATAGATCAGAACATTTTCAAATGTGTATGAAACGGAGTGATATCGGTGATTTCAGAAGAGAAAGTGAAGATTATGACGGAACTTGCCCGCTATGAAAAAGAATATGGCAGAAAAGACTTCTATATCAATCGATATCAGAAAGAGGACTATGTCCGGCTGGAAATCATTAAAGTAAGCATGGCTCTGACGGTGGCGTTTCTGGGCATTATCCTTCTGCTTGCGTTTTTTCAGATGGATCTGGTCCTTTCCATGCTGCGTCAGGATAAGCTTACTTTGATTCTGCTGGGACTGCTGGTTTCTTATATTCTGCTGTTCCTCATTTACATTCATTTTACGAAGAAGAGGGCAGAACGGGAATATCAGGAAGCAGAAGTAAGAATCAGGGTTTACGATAAGCAGTTAGAAGAACTCCTTCGGCTTTATGAAGAGAAAGAGAAGGAGGATGACAGTCCTACAATCATTTCGGAGGAAAAGGAAGATGGAGAAACTATTAATATTTAGAGAACGGATTTTAAAATTTCTTTCTTCTAATGGAAGGGTGCTTCGCCTTGCGGGTAAATTTATCGGGGGAGCATTGCTGTTTTATGTGGCAGGAGAAATGTACGCCTACGGTTCTCTGCTGTCGCAGCCGTTTATGTTCCTGATCCTGGGAATTGCCTGTATTTTTTTGCCGGTTTCCGTCATTTTTCTTTTATATCATCTGATTGTTGCCTTTCAGCTGTCCGCACTGGCCATGGAAATTGGAATCTTATATCTGATTGTGATCGGACTGTATTATCTTATTTATCAGAGAATGTTTAAAAAGACAGAATTATTGTTATTGATGACGCCGGTTCTTTTTTATTTCCATATACCGGCAGTGCTGCCGATTGTTGTAGGATCGTTTATCGGGCTGTATGGACTTCCTGCTATTTTAATGGGATCCTGCTGTTATTATTTCGCTGTCACAGTACAGGAAGGAATCCGCCAGATGAGCGGAGGCGGAAACGAAGGAGGACAGATTTACAGCCTGATCATGAGCAGTACGGCTGAGAATAAAGAGCTGATGCTGGGCCTTCTGGTGTTTATTATAGTCACTGCGGCGGTTGCAGGAATACGAAAGCTCTGGATCGCATATGGATGGTATATCGCAATTCTTGCAGGCGGAGGACTGTATTTATTTGCTGTGCTGACCGGAGGATATTTCTTAGACAATGAAGTCCATATCGTTCCGCAGCTTCTGATGATTCTGGCAAGTCTGCTGATTGTTATGGCGGGGCAGTTTTTGTACAGCGTCATTGATTATACCAGGGAAGAAAATTTTGAATATGAAGATGAAGAGTATTATTATTATGTAAGGGCGATACCGAAAATCTCTATGGAAGAAGAAATGAGTGTAAAGAAAGTAATTGTACCTGCCAGGAGATTTTATTTGAAGCATAAAGAGAAGCATGATGATAAGGGAGAGGAATCTTGAACAATATTGTTAATACAGTTGGAAAATATTTATATTGGTTATCAATACCCCGGATCGGTTTTACAGATGTACTGGATATCCTGATTGTCAGTATTTTGTTTTATCAGATTGTAAAATGGATCAAGACAACCAGAGCGTGGGTATTGTTAAAAGGAATTATATTGCTGCTTTGTATTGCGCTGGCAGCCTATCTTCTGCAGCTGCATACGATCACATTTATTTTGGCGAATACGATGAGCGTGGGAATTACCGCTGTTTTGATCGTATTCCAGCCGGAACTGAGAAATGCTCTGGAACAGCTGGGAAGAAAGAACTGGATCGCGAATATTTTTTCCACAGATACAGATCAGGTCAAGGAAGGCTATACTGCCAGAACCCTGCAGGAAATCTACAGAGCAGCCATTGAGATGGGCAAAGTGAAAACAGGAGCTTTGATCGTAATTGAGAGAGAAGTTATGCTGGGTGAGTACGAAAGGACGGGAATTCCTATCGATGGAAAAGTCAGCAGTCAGCTTCTGATCAATATTTTTGAACATAATACACCTCTGCATGATGGCGCGGTCATCATTCGAAATAACCGGATTGTTTCTGCAACCTGTTACCTGCCTTTGAGTGACAGTGTGGAGATCGGAAAGGAATTGGGAACCCGGCACCGTGCGGCGGTTGGAATCAGTGAGGTGTCTGACAGTATCACAGTTATCGTTTCTGAAGAGACAGGGGATATCTCCATTGCTGTCAACGGCAAGATCAAGCATGCCCTGGCTCCGCAGGAATTTCGAGATGAACTTTCTGTTCTGCGGGAGGAAAATACCAGCAGCAAGAAGTTTAAGTTATGGAAGGGACTGAATCGCAATGAAAGAAAAAATAGGGAATAACCTGGTTTTGAAAATATTTTCCGTTATTTTTGCGTTCTTATTATGGGTATTTGTCATTAATGTAGACAATCCTGTTATTACAAGAAGCTTTTCCGATGTACCGGTTGATATGCTGAATGAACAGGTGCTGGATGACCTGAATCAGACATATACCATCGAAGACGGGGATACGGTAAGTTTTACCGTGCGGGGAAAAAAGGATATTGTAGACCAGTTAAAGAAATCAGATTTCCGGGCAACAGCGGATGTTTCTTCCATGTCTGATGTTCATGCAATACCAATTCAGGTGGATGCCCTCAAATATAAGGAGCAGCTGGAGATTGATACAGGAAACGCAACGGTTAAGATCGTTCTGGAAGACTTAAAGAGTGACCAGTTCCCGGTAACAGTCAAGGTCAAAGGAGAGCCTGCCAGCGGTTATACGGTGACAGATCAGACAGCAAGCCCGAATCTGGTATCGGTGTCAGGCCCAAAAAGCACGATCAGTCAGATTGATGAGGTTGTGGCGGAAGTGGATGTAAGCGGACTGAAGAAAGATGTCACGACGACACAGACCTTGAAATGTTATGATTCCGACGGGGAAGAGATCAGTCAGAATGATATTACCCTGGATACGAAGGAGATCCATGTACACGTACAGCTTTCCAGGACCAAGACAGTTCCGTTTACTGTTAAAACAAAGGGAAGTCCGGCGAGCGGATATATTCTGGGAAGTGTAACTTATAAGCCGAAAGAGATTGAGATCACAGGAAATGCAGATGATCTTGATAAGATTGATGAGATTGAACTGGCAACACTGGACATTTCCAACAGCGCGGAAGATGTGGAAAAGACGATTAAAGCATCAGAGATTAAACTTCCAGATGGCATCAGCTTTGTAAAAGATGCCAGCGACATTGGAAATATCGTGATACGTGCCAACATTGAAAAGCAAAAAGAGCGTACATTGGAGATACCAGTCAGTCAGATCACATTGGAAAATAATACGGACAATTATGATGTGACATTTGATGATGAAACTATAGAAGTTCAGCTTACAGGACTGCAGTCTGCAGTGGATGGTGTAAAAGCAAAAGATCTGAATCCAAAGATTGATATGAGTCTGTACAAAGAAGGAACTCATACAGTTCAGGTACAGCTGACGGATATTGACAATGTATCGATCAAGGGAAATGTCAGCACAACGATTACGGTAAAATAAGGAGACCACGAAACTATGGATAAAACATTATCGATTGTTCTTCCATCGTATAATGAAGAGCAGATGATTGAAAAAACCACAGAAACAATCAGTGATATTATGGAAAGGGAAAGAATTCCTTATGAGCTGATTTTTGTCAATGACGGATCAAAAGACGGAACATGGGATAAGATCCTGGAGCAGAAGGAGAAAAACACTCATGTCAAAGGAGTCTGTTTTTCCCGGAATTTTGGAAAAGAATCGGCCATTTCTGCCGGACTTGATCAGGCAGCAGGTGCATGTGTCGCAGTTATGGACTGTGATCTGCAGCATCCTCCGGAGACGCTGGTAACCATGTATCGTTTATGGGAAAGCGGATTTCAGGTAATTGAAGGAATCAAAGCATCCAGGGGAAAAGAAAGCCCGATTTATAAGATGTTTGCAAAAACTTTCTATAAGATCATCAGCAACGCCACAGGCATTGATATGTCCCGGGCGTCTGATTTCAAGCTTCTGGATCGACAGGTAGTGGATGAATATCTGAAGCTGCCGGAACGGAATGTTTTTTTCCGCGCCTTATCTTCCTGGGTTGGATTTAAGACCACATATGTAGAGTTTGACGTACAGAAAAGAGAAGCAGGAGAATCCAAGTGGTCTTTCAAATCTCTGGTAAAATATGCCGTCAACAATATTTCGGCTTTTAGTGCGGCGCCGATGCAGATTGTAACATTTTTTGGATTTATTTTCTTTTTGGTTGCGGTGGTGTTAGGTATCCAGTCTCTTTATATGTATTTTTCCGGACACGCTGTAGAAGGATTTACAACGGTCATTTTGCTGCTGTTATTTGTGGGCAGTGTTCTGATGTTCAGTCTCGGTGTGATCGGATACTATATTTCAAAGATTTATGAAGAAGTAAAAATGAGACCAAGGTATATTATTTCGGAAATAGTTGGATCTGATGAAGAATAAAAGTTTTTTGTCAGACAATGAAGCAAATCATAATTTATGAAGAAGCTTTTTCCAGAATAAAAAGCGAAGAATCTGTGTTATGTATAGATTCTTCGCTTTTCTTTTATTTATGGAACTTTCTTTTTGCGTTATTCCAGTCCGATGCTTTGATCCATTGTTCATAAGGGTGCATCAGCTGGTGTTTTTTGATGGTGTTTCTTTCTCTGTAATATGGGCGGAACATCTTTTGCTTGATCTCAAGATATTTGCGGTCAACGGTTACAATATCTTTTACATCTTTCAAATCCCACTGGTAAATGCCAAAATACTGCAGACGGTCGTATTGGCCAGTTTCTTTGCAGACTTTTGTCACAATGCGGGAAGCAGCAATATGATGCTGATGTCCATATTCGCCATCCGGATTATGGGTAACGATTTCTTTCCAGTCACGATAAGAAAGAAGAGACCGGATATCCTGTTCGATTTCTTTTTCATATGGAGCCCAGTCGATACGGTGTCCATTTTCATAATCCGGATAATTCAGGATAATATTTGGCGTATTGGTGATCTTCATAGCATTTTTAAATTCCCAGTAGCGCCGGTGGTTATAGGTCTTTGCATTAGTCAGACATACAACAAAATAGCGGTGCTGCGCCAGGTGAGCGCCGCCCCAGAGACTTTCATCATCCGGATGCGCAACGATCATAATGCGGTCGACATGATCCAGACAAATTTTATTCAGATAGGAAGTATCGACATAATCCTCTGTATCAGGAGGATTTGTATTCATAATGCAGAAGAAAGCAAACACCATGCAGGCAATCAGAAATATTTTTTGTACTCGATCAAAATATCTCATACAGTCACACTTTTCCGCCTGTTGATTTGAAAACCAGGAACTTGCTAATTGACAACGGTGACAATTACCTGAGTTTCCAGTTTTGCAATCATTTCCGGCTGATGGAGAATTTCTACGCAGAAAGGGACGCCGCCCACCTCTACGGCCATGGTAACAAGACGGCCGAGGACAAAACGGATAAATTCCCGAAACCCTTCAGTGAAAGAAGATGTCCTGGACTGAAAGACAAACAATTTGTTGACGACAAAGGCGAAACAGATCGCCGCGGCAACAGAAAAGAAATTGCTGATCCGGTAATCAATGCCCAGAGGGCCTTTCAAAACCGCAAACAGTCCAAGATTCACTAAAGTGGTGCATCCGCCGAAAAACAGATAACGGATCCGTGAATCATGATAAAGCTTTTTTACAACGTGCAGCATAACCTACTCCTTTTCCTTATAAAACAAAAACATGGACAAATTTCCTGATATAAGAAATTTGTCTTAATATAGCTAATATCTTAAGACATTTTTTAAGATTTTTCAACTGTAATTTGATATACTACAATTTGAAAGTATGATCTGCGGATCAGGAATCGTTGATCAGAATATGGAATAGGAGAAAATAAAGGAGTAGAAAAGAGATGGTAGAAGAAAGGAAAAGAGGGAAAGTATATCTGATCTATACGCTGATGTTTCTTGTTATGTGTGCCGCGGCCTTTTATCCGTTTTACGAAGAAGGCAAGGGATTCATATGGGGAGCAGGAGTGGAAGACGGACTAAGCCAGCACTTTACTGCGCTGACCTGTTACGGACGGTGGATCAGAGAGGCAGTTTCCAATTTATTCAGCGGACATCTGGAATTTCCCATGTGGGATATGAGCATAGGATATGGAGCGGATATTCTTGCAACGCTGAACTATTATGGAGTAGGAGATCCTCTGAATTTATTGTATGGGCTTGTGCCGGAAAAAAATATGGAGCAGATGTATAATTTTATGATTCTTCTTCGAATGTATCTGGCTGGCCTGGCTTTTGTCATCTACAGCAGGAAGATGAAGAAAAGAAGTTTCGGCACTGTAATGGGAGCACTGGTCTATGTATTTTGCGGATTCAGTTTCCGCCTGGGACTGCGGCATCCGTTTTTCCTGAATTCCATGATTTATTTTCCAATGCTCTGTCTTGGAATCGAAAAGATCTATAAAAAGGAAAAACCTTATGTGTTTATTCTGACTGTGGCTGTAGCGGCAATGAGCAACTATTATTTCCTGTACATGCTGACAATCTTTTCTGTGATTTATGCATGGATTCGTTTTTATGAGTATGTAAAAGAAGACAGGATCAGGAAGTTTTTCCTGACAGTAGGGCAGTTTATCGGATATTATGTACTGGGGATTGCCATGGCGGCGGCCGTTCTTTTACCGTCTGTCATAGGATTTCTGGGAAATGGACGTTATGGAAATGGTGTGAATCTTTTGACTTTGATCGTTTATCCGGCAAAATATTATATGCTGGTGCTGGATAACATCATCGGATATGGAAATGCGGGAAACAATACAAATGTAGGGTATCTTCCAATCGCGGGAATTGCGATCTTATTTGTTCTCTTCTCTCAGAGGATGAAACACAAAAAATATAAGGCTGCGTTTCTGGCCTGCATCATAGCGCTGGCATTTCCGATTTTCGGCTTCGCATTCAATGGATTTTCTTATGCCAGCAACCGCTGGAGCTTTGTTCTGAGTTTTATTGTAGCGCTGCTGGTTGCGGAGATGTATCCAAGGTTTTTCCTGATGTCAAAGAAGCAGAAAATAGGAATCGCCGCCGGCATTGTTCTTTATATTGCCATTGTCGGCATCAGTCTTCTCTCCGGCAATGAATCGCTGCTGGGCAATAATCAGGGGAATCTTCTGGCAGGAGCGCTGATGGCAGTATTTTTCCTTGTTTTTCTGCTGGCACAGAGCAGGGAATGGGATCATAAAAACAAACTCTGCCGGATTTGTATAGCGGTGCTGATGGTGGTTTCTGCAGGAGTTCACGGATACTACCGTTTTGATATGGATCAGAAGGGATATGTAAAAGAATTTCTGGATTACGGAACCGGGGCAGAGACTCTGCAGGCAAAACAGGTGGAGATGCTGAATCAGATAAAGGATGATTCCTTATACAGAGTCCATGCAGAAGGATACAAATATAAGAATTATGGACTGTATAATAATCTGAATACGATCAGCGGATATTACAGCATCACTCCGGGGAATATTTCAAAGACCATCAACAGTTTTCAGACGCTGGGAATGCAGTATTCTGATAAATATCACGGCCTGGATCAGAGAATGGGGCTCCTGACATTGTCAGGGGTGAAATACATGACTACATCCAAGGAAAATGATGTGCCGTATGGATTTAAGAAAATTAAGCAGAATGGAAAGGTCGGTCTGTATAAAAATCAATATGCGCTGCCGCTGGCCTACAGCTACGATACTTACATTACCGAGAATCAGTATGAGGCGCTGAACGGAGTCGGCAGGGAGCAGGCTATGCTGGAAAACATCGTGCTGAAGGAGGAAATCGAAGGATGCTCTGTAAAACAGGAAAAAGTATCAGATAACACATCGGTTACAACGATTCCACTGTCCGGAAACCGGATTTCATCTCCGGAAGGGAAAGAATACGCGGAGATAACGATTCCGGCGAATCCGGATAAGGAAACTTATCTGTACTTTAAGAATCTGGTTTACGATGATTCTCAGAGCAATACAGGAAATATTTTCATGAGCGGAAAGAAGAGTACGGATGGAATCCGGGTGAAACAAAATGACATCAGTAAAAAGATTTATATTCAGAGTACATTCAGTCCGTACTATTTCGGCCGTACAGATTATATGGTAAAACTTAACCACCGGGGAACAGAAGACAAGGAAAAGATAAAATTATATTTCCTGTCACCGGGAACTTACCAGTTTGATCAGCTGTATCTGGTGGAAGTAGACCGGGAAGACACCATACAAAAAATCCAGAACCTCCAGAAGAATGCGCTGGAACATATTTCTTACAGCGGCAATCATTTTTTCGGAGAGATAAAAACAGACCGGGAAAAGATCGTCTGTGTGGCAGTTCCTTATTCCAGCGGCTGGAAGGCATACGTTGACGGGAAAGAAACGAAGATCTATCAGGCAAATGGCATGTATATGGGAATTCCGGTAGAAAAGGGCGCCCATACCATAGAATTAAGCTATACAACGCCAGGACTTAAGATTGGGGCTGCAGTCAGCGCAGCGGCATGGATCATTTTTATTGTATTTGTTATCGCAATGCAGAAGAAAAAGACGATCAAAAAGGAAAAATAAATCAAAGAAGGGAGACTGATTCCAGATGCGGAGTTGGTCTCTTTTGCTTTTTACGAGCATCTAACAGAAATCTTACCTGCATTTTTTTGATATTTTCCATGATATTCCGTAACATAAATTGAAGACAGGAGAATGGGAAAATGAAAGAACAGGAACGCCGGCAGGTTTATGCAAAATTTTATACGCAGCATGAAATTGAAAAAAATCATATTTTATACGAAGCTGATTATGGGAGAGGAATGACTGGCAATCCGTATGGTATCTTCCGGGCATTTCGGAAAAGAAAAGACTTTACACAATATGAGCATTTCTGGGTCATGAAAAACTGGAAGGAGAATGCCAGGATCATGGAACTTTATAAAAATGACCAAAATGTGCATTTCATTCGATATATGAGCGAAGAATATCTGTATCATGCGGCAACCGCCGCGTATCTGATCAATGATCTTGCATTTCCTTCTTTTTATACACCGCGGAAGGGGCAGATTTATTTCAATACCTGGCATGAGATGAAACCGGGAGAATACGGATTTGACGCCCGGGATGGAAATGTAGAAGTCAGGAATATCATTCGGAATTTTCTGGCGTCAGATTATCTGCTGGCGTCTGATGACAGGATGGAGGAAATCTATCAGAAATCTTTTAAGCTGAAAGGAATATACAAAGGAATCATTTTGCGGGGAGGAGAGCCCAGACTGGATATGGATAATAACAGTCTGCAAAATTGGGAAGAAAATGGAACGCGTCTTTTAAACATTATCATCGACCATGCAGGAATTCCAAAGAAAGAATCGATTTTGAAAAAAATAAAGAAAAAAGCAGCTCGGAAAAAAGAAACCGTTTTATTTTATGGAAGTGACCTGAGAGAAAATGGGGTAACATATTCTCTGCTGAGCCTGCTGGATTCCATAGATTATAGAAAATATGATGTGACTCTGCTGGCTGTACTGAACCGGGAAGGAACGAACCGGGAGAAAATATGCGCGGTCAATCCTAATGTGCGGGTGATTACAAGATTTGGAGCGCCAAACGGGACGCCGCAGGAACAAAAACGATATGAAAAAGCCCTGAAGCAGGGGATTCCCGCTGAGGCAGCGGAAAGAGAAGCCCTGAGACAGTATATGGAACGAGAGTTCCGCAGAATGTTCGGCAGAGCTGATTTTGATCATCTTATTGAGTTTACAGGATACAGCCCTCACTATGGGATGCTCTTTGCTGCAGCAAAGAAGGGCAGAAAATATATTTGGCAGCACAGTGATTTGGGCCGGGAGACGAAAAAGGAATTAAAAAAGGGCATCAGTCTGCAGCAAACGCTGGGAACCGTTTTTTCTCTGTATCCATATTATGATAAAATCGTGGCCTGCAGTGAGAGTGTCAGAAATCTGAATCGGAAAACACTGGACAGTGAGGCAGCAGGAGATAAATTTGTATATGTCAGGAACAGTTTTTCAGCAGACCGGGTGCGGACAGACGCAGAGGTGCCATATGATCAGATCGAAGAATACCGGCGTTTTCAGCGTCCGGAGAAAAATTGTATGGTATACGCGAACATGGGACGGCTGTCACCGGAAAAGAACCAGAAAAACCTGATTGAAGCATTCCGAAAACTCCACGAAGAATACCATGATACACAGCTGTACATTCTGGGAGACGGACCGTTAAAAGAAGAATTGGAAAAGCTGACCGGAGAATACCATCTGGAGCGTGATGTGATTTTAACCGGTAACCTTTTGAATCCGTTTGCCCTGCTGAAAGAATGCGGATGTTTTGTTCTGCCTTCTTTGTATGAAGGACAGCCGATGTCCGTCCTGGAAGTACGGGTATTAGGTCTTCCGATTCTTATTTCGGATTTTGAAACAAGGAGAGATGTCTGTATGCCGGCTGGACAGATTGTGGTAAAACAGGATCCGGAGAGCATATACCAGGGAATGAAGCAGGTGTATCAAAATAGAAAATGTGGTTATCACTTCAAGCCGGAACAGTATAACAAAAAAGCTTACCGGGAATTTGAAAACCTGCTGAAAGGAAAATGAAAACGCCCCTCCGCAGGCGGAGAATCCTGTAAAGCAGGATTCTTTCTTAATTTTAAGAATAATTTTGCAGAAGAATGAAGAAAATGAGGGTATCAGCAAATGAAAGAATAGAATGAATACAGATGGAGACGGTTGTATGAATGCATTGAGAAAAATAAAAACAATCCGGCAGGAATGGGAAACGATAAAAAAGGAAAGCCGTGTTTTTCTAAACCAGACAGGAACCCGGAGAGCCAGTGTAAAATTTGCGGAAGCATACAAGAGAGCGAAAATAGACGATAAAAAAATCCTTTATGAAAGCTATTGGGGCAGAGGGATGATTGATAATCCATACGCCATTTTTCTGGAGCTAATGTCCAGAGAACGATATCGTGCATTTACACATGTATGGGTGCTGGATGATTTTGAAAAAAATCAGCCTGCTCTGCAGGAATATAGAGAAAATCCTAATGTACGGTTTGTTCTATTTGGAAGTGATGAGTATTTTTACGAACTGGCCAGTGCGAAATATCTGATCAACAATACGACTTATCCACAATACTTTGCAAAGAAAGAACAGCAGATTTATATCAATACCTGGCATGGAACTCCGTTGAAAAGCATGGGATATGAAGTAAAAGGCGGAAACAGCAGTTCCGCCAATACAGTCCGTAATTTTCTGCATGCAGATTATCTTTTGTCAGCAAATGAACGGATGACCAGAATGTATCTGAAAAGTTATAAGATGGAAGGACTCCTCCCGGGAAAGATCATAGAAGAAGGACAGCCGCGCAATGATCTGCTGTTTCATGAAAGAAAGGATGCTGTATATAAAAAGCTGGAACAATATGGGATTACAGCTGACCGGAATAAAAAAGTGATCTTATATGCGCCAACATGGAGAGAAGCCCAGGAGGGAGGACTGAAGGTAAATCCAGAAGAACTGCTGGAAGTAAAAAAGAAGCTGGAAGAAATCATTGGAAAGGAGCGGTATCAGATTCTGATCAAACCTCATCAGTATGTATATCAGCAGTTAAAAGACAGGGAAAAATCCCGGAATCTCTTAATTCCCGCCACAGTTGATGCAAATGAACTGATGATCCTGGCAGATATGCTGATTTCAGATTATTCCAGCATTTTTTTAGATTATCTGGTTTTAAACCGGCCTGTTTTATTTTATGTTCCGGATTTGGAACACTACAAGGAAATGCGGGGGCTGAATATCAGGTTAGATGAACTTCCCGGTCCTTGCAGCGATTGTATTTCAGATATTGCCGAGAATATCAGAGACATAGAGACAGTTCAGGAACAATTTAAAGAAAAATACCAGAGAATGCGCCAGGATATCTGCGGCAGGGATGATGGAGATGTCTGCGCGAGAATTGTAAACGCTGTTTTTGAGAAGAGAAAAACATGCAGCACCATAACAGGACAGCATAATAAGAAACGGCTGCTGATATCCTGTGGAGGATTAGCGGAAAACGGTATTACGCATTCGTTTTTAAGCTTGCTGGAGCAGATGAATTATGATGAATGGGATGTTACGGCTCTGGTAGGAGATAATCCGAAGGATCCGGCAAAACACAGAAAGGTCAATGGATTAAATCAAAATGTCCGGACACTGGTTTTGTGCGGATTTCGGATTTCTACGATGAAGGAAGAACAGCGGAGAGTGATAACCGTCCGTCATGGACTGTACCATCCCATCTGGAAAAGAATTTGTCCGTGGGAAATGTATGCGAGGGAGTACAGGCGGATTTTTGGAATGGCAGAATTTGATTATATTGTTGATTTTCAGGGGTATAATGTCATTCTAACCTCTGTTTTAAGTACAGGGAAAGCAAAGAAAAAGTCAATCTGGCTGCACAATGACATACTGGCGGATATGAATAAAAAAGTAAATGGAAAGAAAAAGAACTGGGAGTGTCTGCATTATAATGTGTCCATGTACCCTTATTTTGATTCTTTGGTTTCATGCAGCAAAGAAGTTATGAAGGTGAACCGGGAAAAACTGGCGGTAAAAGAAACATATCATAAATTTGGCTATGCAAAAAATACAGTAAATGAGAAACGAATGGAAGAATGTCGGAAACATCAAAATACCGTTTGGATTCATGGACGGGAATATTTGGTTAAAAATCAAGCAAAAACAAGAGATTATTCCAGAAAAATAGAGATTGTTAGACTGCCGGAACAAGGTTATATTTATTTTCTTACAATGGGAAGAATGTCGGTGGAAAAGAACCATACTGCACTGATAAAGGCATTTGCAAGGCTCCGAAAGGAAAATGAAAATATCAGATTGGTGATCATTGGAACGGGTCCTTTGGAGAAGCAGATAAAGAATCTCGTTGACAGAGAAAATTTGTGCCCATATGTAACATTGACTGGAAATATTAATAATCCTTTTGTGTTTATGGAACGGAGCGATTGTTTTATCCTTCCTTCTATACATGAAGGCCAGCCAATGGTGCTGTTGGAAGCAAGGGTATGCGACATGCCAATCATTGTGTCCGATTTTTCTACCGTGAACGACAGTTTGTACCCAAATGGACAGCTGTTGATCGGCCAGGATGAAGAAAGCATTTATGAAGGATTAAAAGCATTTACAGAGGGAAAAGTACCAAAATGTGATTTTAATCTGCAGCAGTATAATCAGGAAGCCTATGAAGAATTTCAGATGGCAATACAGTAAGGAAGGGAAAATATGGAATCTTTAAATTCTTTCAAAGATAATTACAGTGATTTCAGGCTGGATTTAAGAGAGAAAATGGAAAATAGAAACGGCAGGGTAAAAGACGGCATCATATATGGAAGTTATTATGAAGTGCCAATTGAGAAACAAAGTATTGTGTTTTATTTCCATAGGGAAGACATTCAGAATGCATTTTTTCAAAAATTGATAAGGCAGATTTTTGAGGGGGAAATAGGAAAAGCAGATTTTGTAAAATGCGTGATCGAAAAGGATTTCTCTCAAGGAATGCTGCCAAAAGGATGTCAGGGTGTTTTGCTGAATGAAACAGAAGATGAAGCGAAAAGAACAATGGCATGCTCTGAGATGATAATAGCGGGAAATGGACTGCCAAAATACTTTGTAAGAAGAAAAGAACAGATGGTGGTGCGTTTTATATCTCAGACAAAAGGCAGCCAGGGACGCATCTGGAAAGCTCAGAATAGGATTTCCTGGATCATGAACAGTTCATTGATTTTTGTGAATCGTGAAGAGGATAAAACAGCTTTTGAAAAGGCATATCAGCTGAATGATTTCTTTGATGGAAAAATCAGAGCATGGGCAGAATGCAGGATACAAGAAATGAATTTAGAAAAATTCAAAAAAATGATAGAAGAAGATAAAAAGCAAACAAAGGAATCGGTTTCTTCAAAGAAAAAAGTGCTGATTTTAAATGGCCAGGGATTAAGAGAAGAAGGGAAAATGATCCGTATTATTTCGGATTCTTTAAATCCAAAACAGTACGACATCACATTAGCAATGAAAAAATCCTTGGACGCGGAAGATGAGGACGTGGATGAATTGAATTCCAATATCAGGCTGATGTACCGTGAAGGATCCTTTTCCTGTAATATAGATGAATATATTGATATCCAGTATTTGCTGAAAAATTTTCACGCGTTTGACCATATAGAGAAAGCATATGAATATTTAAACAGGGAGATTGTGGAAAGAGAATGCCGGCGATTATGGGGAAATACAGTTTTTGATACTGTCATCTATGTAGGAAATCACAGTGCTGTCTGGCCGGTGATTGCCGGCGGAACAAAGGCAAAAAAGAAAATCCGCATAGAATCCAGAAATCTGAAGGAAGAAATACAAAAATGCCGGACAAAAAATAAAAAAAGATCATTTTTCAATATGCAGCAGCTGTATCAGATAATTTTCCATAGCATTGTCTTTCCTTCAAAAGCCAGACTGAGTGATGCTGTTGCACAGCATTTTATCAGCCCGGGGAAAGGAATGGAGTTTGATTATCCAGTCCTAAATGTGATACCGAAAGAGAAACAGGATCAGGATGTCATATGGTATGAAAATCAGAGATATTTGATAGCGGCAAAAAAGAAGAATCTTTATGGAAATGAACAACTGGAATTGCTGCCGTTTCCAGAGGAAAAAAGAAAGACATATATTATGGAGGGGAACGGAAACGATGCGATGGAAGTCCTTAAGCTGTTTTCAAAAGGCAATCTGGTTTTATTTACAGAAGAAAAATATCATTTCAAACGATTAAAAGATAATGGACAGACGGATAAGATTCGGGTCGTTGATCCTGAATGTCTTGGGGATATTCCGTATTTGAGTGATTATTTAGAGTATTTTGAAGGATATATAGCAGCAGGAGAAAAAGAAGAATACAGCCCAATCCGGATCTGTATGGAATTTTTGGGAAAAGAAACTTTAAGATATGAGAAGTACCAGCTGAAAAAAGAAGACAAAAAATGTTTTGAAAGCCAGCAGCAGTATTTGGAGTATATGGAGAAAAGATGGGAGAACTTTTTAAATAAATAAAAACAATCTTAAAAATTCTTACAGTATTGTTACAGAAATTTTACAATTGATAAATTATGTAAAATGTGATAGTATTTAACTGTTTGTTCAATTGAACATTGCAATGAAGAGATATTTTAAGTTATGAATTTATGGAAGAAGAAAGAAATAAGTTAAAATATTTTAGAAAATTATTGGGAAAAAGATTTGAAAGAGCACAGTGGAATTATTTTTGACAATGCTAAAGCCGTAATATATAATAAACAAAGATTTAACAAATAAGTATATGGGAGGGCAAGGTTGAAAGATGTTAATACGAGGTCAAAAAGGATATAAGAAAATTGGGGTCGCAGCCATCCTAGCGTTTGTTTTGTCCTTTTTTTTTATAATGGGGAATCGAATCCATTTTTCAGGAGAAATTCATGATAAATACTATGCAAATACAATACGAAGTTTGCAATTAACGGATGGAGTGTTATTTCTTGTTCTGTTTTTTGTTTTTTTTATATTATTTAATCTTTTAGTTTCGGCTGTTACCAATAAGGTCGTTATTGCATGGTTTGTTGATAGAAAAAGAGATTTTGACAAGAGAATGATGATAAAATGGGTGGTGATAACGGCACTTATTTGTTGGATTTGCTGGAGCCCTTATTTTTTATCATTTTATCCAGGATCGGTAATGGGAGATTCTTTTAAATCAATCAGGGAGATCATGGGGATTAATGCATTTACAAATCACCATCCTATTTTATATACATTGTTAATTGGATTCTTTGTCAAGTTGGGCAATATGTTTTGGAACTATAATTTTGGGGTTTTTCTTTATGTATTATTTCAAAGCACTATGATGGCTCTGACTGTAGGGAGACTTGTAATCTGGCTTTATGAACATGGAGTAAGGCGATGGTTTTGTATTTTAAGCCTTCTATTCTTTGCGATATTTCCTGTTTTTCCTGCATATGCCATGATTTTGTGGAAAGATCCATTGTTTTCATGTGCCATGCTGTGGTATATGATTCTTTTATGTGATTTAGTTTTTTCTTCAGGGGAAAAATTAAAAAACAAAGTATATATGGCAAAGTTTCTGACAGCATTGCTTTTCATTATGGTATTGAGGAATAATGGAACGTACATTGCCTTTTTGACAATTTTATGTTTGGCCGTCATTTATAGAAAGATTCTAAAAATGAAGTGGCTGCTTATTTTAGCATTTGTCATTGGATATAGCTTAGTAAACGGGGCTGTTCTAAATGCACTTAATATAAAAACTGAGTTTGTTGAGTCTGTGGGAGTACCGCTTCAACAGATGTCTCGAGTGGTTGTAGAGAATGGGAAAATGACAGAGTCAGACAAAGAGTTTATGTTTCATCTTTTGCCGGAGGAGGAATATAGAAAATCATATCAGCCGGCATTAGTGGATTCCATAAAATGGAATGCTAAATTTAATGAAGAGTACCTTGAAGAACATAAGCCAGAGTTTTTTAAAACATGGTTCCACATGCTGCAAAATAACTTTTCGATTTACGTAGATGCTTATTGTTTAAATACCTTTGGATTTTGGATGCCTGGGGTTCAGACGGATTATGGATATGCGGATCGAAGAATACAGGAAAAAGATAATGTTTTCAATATTCATCAGGTTGATGTAATAGAGAGATTTACCGGATTTCCGCTTCGGGAAAAACTTCAGGGAAATATGGTGTTTATTGGAAGTGGAACGCTTGTTTGGATGACGTTGATCGTTGCAGCACTTCTTTTGATTATAAGGAAAAATGCTTGTGTAACAGTACTTCCTGTGCTGTTTAATTGGGGGATATATTTAGTAGCGACTCCAGCTGCTTTTGGATTGAGATATGTATTTATACTACTTTTCGGATTACCATTATTGGTGGCTTCGCCATTTTTATTTGCAAAATATGAAAAGTAGGGAATTAAATGAATGAGAATAAAAGAATATATTATTGGGATAATGTAAAAAGCTGTTTGATATTTTTAGTAGTCTTAGGGCATTTTTTAATACCCATTTTGCACAGAGGAACGAGTATTGAGTGTTGTTTTTATTTTATATACTTTTTCCATATGCCTGCATTTGTATTTGTATCAGGCTTTTTTTCAAAAAGATATATTGAAAAAGGAAAAGGCAGTCCGGATATATCAAAAATACTGGGATTTCTGATACTATATGTGGTATTTAAAGGAATTCAATGGGGAATATCATGCATTTTCCAGAGGCAAATTGTCGCATTTGATTTTTTAGATGAAAGCGGAGCCCCATGGTATATGTTTGCGATGGCAGTCTGGTATCTCATACTACCAATGTTTACTAAATTTAAGTGGTATATATCAATAGGAGTAGCGGTTCTCGCAGCGCTGTATGTTGGCAGAGTTGAATCAATTAATTCTTTTTTGTGTTTATCCAGAATTATTGTATATTATCCATTCTTTTTGATGGGGCATTATTTTAAAGGAGAAAATATTAAGTTTGTGACCAACAGGAAGGGAAAAATATGTGGAATGATGATTTTTCTGTTGATTGGATGTCTGATAATTTTCAACCTAAATAATATTAAGCTCTTTGATGCTTTATTTTATGGTAATCGTCCGTATTCAATTTTGCCCGATGATATATCCTTAATGACCGCAGGCTTTGCGCGGTTTTTATTTTTAGTCATTGGTTTACTTATGACGTTTGCTCTAATGGCATGGATTCCACGCAGAAAATTGAAAATATCGTATATAGGAGGAAGAACATTATCTATATACATATTACATATAATTGTGAGAGACGTATTTGAGCAGATTCATATCTTTGATAGAGTTCAATGGCAGGGAGAAATTCTGCTTTTAGGATGCGTTATCTTTTGTTTGATATTAACAATTGTACTTTCTGGGAAGTTATTTAACAAATTATTCAGCAGTGTGTTTAAAATTAATTATAGTATATTTATGAGATGACAGGGCCGGTGGGGTTATAAAATAATTAAAAAGATAATATGTTGTCAAAAACGAAGATTAGCATATGATTTTTGTTTTGAGTATATAAAAACAGTAAGAAGAATATAAGGAGGAGAACAGATGGATAAAATAGCGGTATTGATACCATGCTATAATGAAGCAAAGACAATTGAGAAGGTGGTGACAGATTTTAAAAATGTGTTACCGGAGGCTGTAATTTATGTATATGACAACAATTCCACAGATGGAACAGACACGATTGCCCAAAATGCGGGGGCAGTGGTAAAGTATGAGTACCAGCAGGGAAAAGGGAATGTCATTCGAAGAATGTTTCGTGATATTGATGCAGAATGCTATATTATGATAGATGGGGATGATACTTATCCCGCAGATTCTGCGCCAGAAATGGTAGAGAAAGTGCTAAAGAGAGGTGCTGATATGGTTGTGGGAGATCGTTTGTCTTCTACATATTTTTCAGAAAATAAGAGACCGTTTCATAATTTTGGAAATAGTATAGTAAGAAAAGGCATTAATTTCTTGTTTAAGAATAACATAAAAGATATTATGACAGGATATAGGGCATTTAGTTATCAATTTGTTAAGACTTTTCCTGTTTTGTCAAAAGGATTTGAGATTGAGACTGAAATGAGTATCCATGCAATTGACAAAAATATGTTTGTTGAAAATGTTGTAATTGATTATCGTGACAGACCTGAAGGCAGTGAGTCAAAGTTGAATACATATTCTGACGGAATAAAAGTATTATTAACAATCTTACGTTTATTTAAAACATATAGACCATTGCAGTTTTTTGGAATCATTGCGGTTATTTTGGCGGCAATTTCCACTGGCTTTTTTGTACCGATACTAATTGAATATTCTAAAACAGGACAAGTTCCTAATTTTCCAACATTAATTGTTTGTGGTTTTGTAATGATGGCAGCAATACAGTCTTTATTTTCAGGATTGATTTTGTCAACATTAAGACAGAAAGAAAAACAAGATTTTGAGATGGCTTTGCATTATACAAAAAATAGGTAATTTATAATAATAAAAAATATACAAATTGGAAGGATAAAATAGTGGAGGAAGATATGATAAAAGTTAGTATTATTGTTCCTGTGTATGGTGTGGAAGAATGGTTATCGAGATGTTTGGATTCTTTAGTAAATCAAACATTAAACGATATTGAAATCATCGTAGTGAATGATGGAAGTCCGGATAATAGCCAGGCAATCATAGATGAATATGAAAGAAAATATCCTGATATGGTCAAAGGATATCAGAAAGAAAATGGTGGACTTTCTGATGCTAGAAACTATGGAATGAAGTATGCCACAGGAGAGTACATAGCGTTCGTAGATAGTGATGATTATGTTGATTTAACAATGTATGAAAAACTGTATCTGAAAGCTAAGGAAGATAATGCTGACGCGGTAACATGTGCCTATTTTAAAGTAAATGAAAAACAAAAAAGTAAGAGAAGTGCGCAGAAGGGATTAATGTATCTTTTCGGAAAAAATATCAGAGAAAATACGGAGATGCTGATACAATTAGCGCCTTATGCATGGAATAAAATGATACGAAGAGAAGTGTTTGAAAGATCAGGACTGACTTTCCCGAAAGGACTTATTTTTGAAGATCTTTGTACGATGTACCCGCTTCTGCTGTATTGTAATAAAGTATCAAAAGTTGATGAGGAACTGTACTATTATATTGAACAAAGAGAAGGTTCGATCATTAATACATTTTCTCAGAAAAAGATGCAGGTATTAGATTCCTTGGAATTATTAAATGCACGTTTTATGGAGGCTGGAGAATTTGAGAATTTTCATGATGAATTGGTTACAATCAATTTGCGGCATACTTTCTATAGATTTAAGGAATTTCATTTATATAAAAACAGGATGTTCCAATTAAAGTTCACAAGACGGACATTTAAGCATTTGAAAAAGTATTTTCCAGATTGGAGAGAAAACTATGGGTATTTTCCGAATTTTACGCTCCCAGCAACGCGAAATAAAAAAAGGTGGCTGTATAAGAGAAGCTTCTATTGGTATATGATTTCTATATTACCTTTACTTCTTATTAAAATTGGGATGAAAATAGATCGCAATCTGTATAATAAGACAAATGTATATCGATATTGTTACATATTCACAAGGCAGCATTCGCGCATCAATAAAAAAATTGTGTTATTTGAATCTTTTCATGGTAAAAAAATTTCTGATTCACCATTTGCAATGCTTCAAGAACTTCTGAAAGAAGGAAGAGATTACAAAATATACTATACAGTAAATAAAGACAATTATAAAGAACAAAAACAATTTATCAAAAAGAATCATATGAAAATTCATCTTGTAAAGTTGAAGTCTTTTAAATATCAGAAGATCATAGCAAAAGCGGGATATCTCATAAATAATGTATCCTTTCCGCCTTATTTTATAAAAAGAGACGGACAGATTTATATGAATACATGGCACGGAACTCCATTGAAGACTTTAGGTAAGAATATGTGTCAGGGAATAGAATCTATGCATAATATACAGCATAACTTTTTGCAGTCAGATTATTTACTGTTTCCAAATGAATTTACAATGGAACATATGATGGAAGATTACAATTTAAATAAATTGTACACAGGAAAAACAATTGTATGTGGGTATCCAAGAAACAGTATATTTATGGATGAAAAGGCAGGGAAAAAATTAAAAGCGGAATTAGGCTATGAAGGAAAAACTTTATATACCTATATGCCGACATGGAGAGGGAAAAATAGTTATCAGAATAATGGGACAAATTATATCGATGATATTTATGAAATTTTGGAAAATGTAGACAAGGTTCTTACAGATGAAGAGATATTTTTTGTGAATCTCCATCCAAATGTAAATTCGGATATGGATTACGATAAATATGAACATATTAAGCCGTTCCCGTCTGATATTCCACAATATGATTTTATTAACTGTACGGATGTGTTAATTACAGACTATTCAAGCATATTTTTTGATTTTTCAATTACAAAGAAGCCGATTGTATTGTTTATGTATGATTATGATGACTATATGGAAGAAAGAGGAACTTACATAAATGCAAAAGAACTTCCGTTTACAAAGGTTTATGATCTTCAAACCTTTATTCAAGGATTAAAAGAGAAGAGTTATCTGAAATCAACATACCGTGATAATAAAAATTATTATGAGACATTTATTAAGCATGACTCCTTGAATGCTGCGAGATATATAAATGAGGTACTATTTGATCACAATTTTGAGCATGTTGAGATGAAGGATTATTCTTATAATATGAAAAAACCTTGGAAATTATATGTATTTCAAGAGCGTGTAGATAAAAAAGAAGATCTTGACAGGATTTATGAGGAGAATTCGCCTGAAGATACAATTTTTGCGATTCGACTGCATTTCTTTGATGCAAAAATGAATCAGTGGTTTTATTCTGAGTATAATGCAAAAATGACATATATTATATATAGTTATCATAGAGTACTGACTTGGTATGAAGTAAAACAGTGGAATCGAAAAAATGAAAAATATAGGAAAATTGCTAGAGAAAGAGGCTATAAACGGAGTCTTCCGAATATAAAAATTATAAATAAAGATGAGATAAGAAATGTTATCTAAAGAAAAAGATTAATTCTGTAAAAGAACAGAGGTCTTCTATGAAATGCCATAGGGGACCTTTTTGTTGAATTGAATGGAATACAAAATGAATATTGCGAAAATATTACAAATGTGTTAAAGTTATGTGAAATGGAAATAGCAAGAAGTGGAGGAGAATATCGAAAGAGGGAGTAGTAAATAATGAAAGAAAAAGAATAAAGGATAGGAAAAATGAAAGAGAAAAAGCGGATAAAGTATATTGACTTGTGTAAGGGGTTAGGAATTTTGATGGTAACTTTAGGGCATGTCACAACTTTGGCAAATCCCTTGGATCGGTGGATGTCATCCATGAAGTTAAGTATTTTTTTTGTTGCAGCAGGGTATTTGATCTGTTATACGGATTCTTATCAAAAACAAACGCTCAAAAGATATATTGTTAAACTGATCAAATCCTTGATTGTGCCGTATCTGCTGTTTAGTGTATTTGGGATTGCTTTTCGTTTTTGGGCAATGGTCATGCAGCATACGGTCAATATGGATTCTATCAAATCTTATATTTTTGCAACAATTACTTTGAGAGGTATTTTTGCTCTTTGGTTTTTGCCAGTTTTATTTTTTGCGGAAATTTTGTTTTTCTGTTTGATTCGCTATGCGCCGAAAGCAGTGAAACTTCCAGTAATTTTGATTCCGCCGCTAATTGCTACGTGGTTTGGAGGATACTTGGAACAACTGGAATTGGGATTGTCACCGCTGTGGTATGAAAGAATTTCTTTTGTGCTGTTTCCAATAGGAAAGACGATTGTGGCATTATGGTATTTATATATTGGATATTTAGGATGCAGACTGTGCCGTCAGATTCAAAATGGGAAAATTCTGTTTCTGATTGGAATGATCTTTTCTGGTGTTAATATTTATATGTCACAGCAGAACATGGAAGTCGATATGAATCATATGGATTTTGGAATTTGTCCGGAGTTATTTTTTATCGGAGGAATCCTGGGGTCGTTTGGAGCTTTATTCGTTTTTCAATTCCTGGAACAATACTGGAGCTTTCCGATTTTGAATTACTTTGGAAAAAATTCATTGATTTTAATGTCAACACAAAGAGCGTTTTATATTCTTGCGATTGGTGCGGCAGGATGGCATGAAATATCAGGATCAGTGGAAGTGTTATCCTGGAGATATTACTGGGACAGCCTTGGTACGCTCGCGATTGTGCTGATTTTGGAATATTCCATTATTACATTTATTAATAAAAAAGCAAAGTTTATGATTGGTAAGTTTTAGTACCGGAAATGTTGAATAATTGAACATTCGATAGTATAATAGGACAGAGAATGTTCGAAAATGGAGAAAGGTAATGAAAACTTATATTGAAAATTTTAAGAAGTACAGGTTTCTGCTTTGGGAACTTGTAAAAAAAGGTGTCAAGTTAAAGTACCGGCGGTCCTATCTGGGAATTTTATGGACCTTGCTGGAACCGCTGCTTACAATGATCGTTCTTAGCATTGTATTCGGAACTTTGTTCGGAAATGATGATCCGCATTTTCCGGTTTACATTCTGTGCGGAAGACTGATGTACAGTTTCTTCTCCTCAGGAACCAATGGTGCTATGAAGGCCATTCGTACCAATGCAGGTATGATCAAGAAGGTTTATGTTCCGAAGTATATCTATCCGTTATCCAGTGTGCTGTTTAATTATATTATTTTTCTGATTTCTCTGATCGTGCTGGTAGCGGTGGGAATTGTGTTAAAAGTGTATCCTACGATATATATGCTGCAGGCAGTTGTGCCGCTGGTATTGATTTTATTTACGGCATTCGGTGTTGGAATGATACTTTCCACTCTGGCAGTTTTTTTCCGTGATCTGGAATATCTCTGGTCTGTGGGACTGATGATCATTATGTATGCGTCTGCGATTTTCTATTATCCGGAGAGGATACTTAATTCCGGATTTGGATGGATTCTGAAATGCAATCCGCTGTATCTGCTGATTCATAACTTCAGACAGGCAGTATTTGGACGGCCGATGAACATGAAGTTCTTAGCTGCGTCCATTGTGTTCGCGATTGTGTCAGTGATTGTGGGACTGTATTTCTTTTATAAGAAGCAGGATGAATTTATTCTGCATATTTAGGAGGGTGTCATGGCGAAGAAAGAAGTATTACGGGTAGAACATGTCGGCATGAAATTTAACCTGAGTCAGGAAAAGGTAGATGATTTAAAAGATTATATTATAAAGCTGCTGAAACATCAGATTTCCTACAATGAGTTCTGGGCATTAAAGGATGTTAGTTTTACTTTAAATAAAGGTGACCGATTAGGAATTCTGGGGCTGAACGGGGCAGGGAAAAGTACCCTGCTTAAGGTGATTGCGGGAGTGCTGAAAGCGACTGAAGGAACAGTAACTTCCAAAGGAAAGATTGCGCCTCTGTTGGAATTGGGTGCCGGTTTTGACCAGCAGTATACAGGGAGAGAAAATATCTATTTATATGGGGCGGTTCTTGGATTTTCCAAGAAGTTCCTGGATGAGAAACTGGATGAGATTATTGAATTTTCAGAATTAGGAAAATTTATCGATGTTCCGGTAAAAAATTATTCTTCGGGAATGAAGTCCAGACTTGGCTTTTCTGTAGCCACTCTGGTGGAACCTGATATTCTGATTCTGGATGAAGTTTTGTCTGTTGGAGATGCTAAATTCCGTAAAAAAAGTGAAGCAAAGATCATGAGTATGTTTGATAAGGGAGTCACGGTATTGTTTGTATCTCATTCCCTGGATCAGGTAAAGCGGCTTTGCAATAAAGCAATTTTACTGGAAAAGGGACGAATCATAGCAGATGGAAGCATTGAGGATGTCAGTAAAATATATCTGGAAAAAACAAAATAAGAAAGAGGTATATCATTCATGAAGAAAGTAATTACGTATGGAACTTTTGATCTGCTGCATGCAGGGCATATCAATCTGCTCAGACGAGCAAAAGAACTGGGAGATTATCTGATTGTGGTGGTTTCTACTGATGAATTTAACTGGGAACAGAAACATAAGAAGTGTTATTTCAGTTATGAAGAGCGGAAAAAACTGGTAGAGGCTGTGAGATATGTAGATTTAGTTATTCCAGAAGTAAGCTGGGATCAGAAAATTTCAGATGTGAAGGAATATCATGTGGATACCTTTGTGATGGGAGATGACTGGAAAGGAAAATTTGATTTCCTGAAAGATTACTGCGAAGTCGTATATCTTCCAAGAACAGAGGGAATTTCCACTACAAAGATTAAAGAAGATCTTGGCTTGGGCGGACAGACTAAAGACGAAGAACCAGCAGAATAAGGAGGATGCGTATGAGTAAAGGAAGCCAGAGGGTGAGGAAGGCAGTGATTCCGGCTGCCGGACTGGGAACGAGATTTTTGCCGGCAACGAAAGCAATTCCAAAGGAGATGCTGCCGATCGTAGATATCCCAACAGTACAGTATATTGTGGAAGAAGCAGTTGCCAGCGGCATTGAAGAGATTTTGATCATTACCAATTCCAATAAACACTGCATGGAGAATCATTTTGACAAAGATTATGAGCTGGAAGCTCGTTTAACGGAATCCGGCAAGATGAAAGAAGTGAAAATGATCAATGATATTGCCAATATGGCCAATATCTATTATGTGCGTCAGAAAGAGCCGAAAGGTCTGGGACATGCGGTACTGTGCGCAAAATCTTTTATTGGAAATGAGCCGTTTGCGGTACTTCTGGGAGATGACGTTGTCATCAATAAAGGAGGAGAACCGGCGCTGCAGCAGCTGATTCATGCGTACGATAAGCATCATGCTTCTGTAGTAGGAGTTCAGACGGTGGCAAAAGATCAGGTCAGCAAATATGGAATTGTGGCTCCAAATCAGAACGTGCCGGCAGATGGACGTGCGGTGAAACTGGATAACATGGTAGAGAAACCGAGTCAGGAGGAAGCGCCAAGCCAGATGGCTGTTTTAGGCCGTTATGTACTGACGCCGGAGATTTTTGAACTGCTGGAGAGTCAGAAAGCCGGCGCCGGCGGAGAAATTCAGCTGACAGATGCAATCTGTCGTCTCATTGATACTCAGGCTGTCTATGCCTATGATTTTGAGGGAACCCGTTATGATGTGGGAGATAAATTCGGATTCATTAAGGCAACCATTGACTTTGCGCTGGAGCGTCTGGAACTGAAAGATCAGGTAATGGCATATATCCAAAGTATTGCTGAGAAGAATTAAAAGGATATAAAAGGAAAAGTATGGAATAATGAAATTAAAAAGGAATTTCAACTGCAAATGGTTATACTGTTTGTAAGAAGAAATTCTTTTTTAATGTATCAGGGACACAGTTTTGTGATTGTGATATAATATAAAAGTATCAGATTTTTTAGAATAAATAATAGACTGTTGTATAAAATTTGGTACTTTTCTGTGGAAAATGAAGGACAGATAAGGAAGGAAGAAACGTGAATATTAAACAGTTTATTAAAAAAATCATTATTGCAGCTTATAAACGTCTGACGCCGGCAATGCCGTTGAAAAAAAATCTGATTTTGTTTCAGAGTAATAACGGCGTGAATTATACAGGAAATCCAAAGTATATTTATGAGGAAATGGTCCGGCAGGGACTGGATCAGAAATATGACTGCGCATGGATCCTGCTGGATACATCCATTGAAGTACCGGGGAAATGCCGTAAAATAAGGCGCAATTATCCGGAATTTTTCTGGAATCTGATGAGAGCAAAATTCTGGGTGTTCGACAGCCGGCAGGAAAAGATGTATGTAAAGAAAAAGGATACGGTGTATATTCAGACATGGCATGGAACGCCTCTGAAAAAACTGGCGCTGGATATGGATCAGATGGATATGGCAGGGAATCAGAACATTGAGAGGTATCATGAAAATTTCCGCATTGCATGCAGGGACTGGGATTATCTCGTGTCACAAAATAAATTCTCAACGGAGGTTTTTAAATCCTGTTTTGATTTTGCCAGCAAGCCGATTTTAGAGGTTGGCTATCCAAGAAACGATGTTCTGTTCCAGAAAAATAATGAGAAAGATATCCGGGAATTAAAGGAAAAACTGGGACTGCCTCTGGATAAAAAGATTATGCTGTATGCGCCTACCTGGAGAGACAATGAATTTTATCAGAAAGGGGCTTATAAATTTGCTACAGAATTAGATTTTGACAGGATGCGGGAGGCTTTTTCTGATGAATACTGCATGATTGTGAAATATCATTATCTGGTATCTGAAAATATAGACTGGACACCATATGAAGGTTTTATATATACTTTTGATGAGACGAAAGATATTGCATGGCTGTATCTTGTCTCTGATATCCTGATTACAGATTATTCTTCTGTTATGTTTGATTACAGTCTTTTGAACCGTCCGATGTTCTTTTTTGCCTATGATCTGGAAGATTATCAGAATCATCTGAGAGGTTTCTACTTTGATTTTATCAATGAGATTCCGGGACCGATTTCCCAGGATACAGAAACATTGATTTCGGATATTCAGAATTACCGGGAAGAAGACTGGGAGGAAAAATACAAAGCTTACCACGATAAATTCAACAATGTAGATTGTGGAGAAGCTTCCAGAAAGATCATAGATTTGATTCAGGAGAAAACAAAAGAAGCTTAGAAATTTTGGCAGATGAAAAAGCAGGTTCTTTTCCTGGAAGATACAAAGTAGGAGGTTAGTGTCTTATGGTAACGATTCTTTTAGCGACGCTGAATGGAGAAAAATATTTAAAAGCGCAGTTAGAATCTATTGCGGCCCAGACATATGAGAATTGGCAGCTGGTAGTCGGCGATGATGGTTCTACGGATCAGACGCTGGAAATTTTAAAGGAATTTCAGAAAGAACATCCGAACCAGGTGACGATTTATGAAAATAATCCTCCGTTTGGAAGCGCAAAAGGAAATTTTATCAATCTGCTTCGAAATTCCTATGGTCCGCATTTTATGTTCTGTGACCAGGATGATGTGTGGAAGAGAGACAAGATCTATCTGACGCTTCAGAAGATGGAGGCGCTGGAGACCCGGTATGGCGATAAGGTGCCGATTCTGGTGCATTCTGATTTGTCTGTGGTAGATGAGAATCTGGAAATGGTGGCAGAATCTTTTTTTCAGTATGCTAACCTGCCAAAGCGAGTCATGCTGAATCGTCTGATCGTGCAGAATTCGGTGACAGGGTGTACGGTAATGATCAACCGGTGTCTGCAGCAGTTTTTCCTGCGGCAGCTTCCGATTCCGAAGATTATTATGCATGATTACTGGGCAGCTCTGATCGCCAAAGTATTTGGAAAGATTGGTTTTGTAAATGAGCCGACGATGCTGTACCGTCAGCATGGGCATAATTCGGTAGGGGCCAAGGATGCCATGAATGTTAAATTTCTGTACGGCCGGCTGAAAGAAGGAAAGAATTCCTACCGGAGAATGATGATTGAATCCATGGAGCAGATCCAGGGGTTTGTAGGTACTTATGGAAAAGAAATTCAGGATCTGGACAGCTATGAACTGCTGAAAAATTATGGGGAGCTGTACTATAAAGGAAAATTACGCCGTCTGGCATTTTACAGGCATAACCAGGTATTAAAAGAAGGAAGGATCAGAAAGCTGATGCAGTGGCTTTGGGGATAAGAAGATGAAAAACGCAGCAGGATTGTTAATAAAATATTTTATTATGTATTTATCATGTCTCTTCCCACGCAGCCGAAAGATTTATGTATTCGGCGCATGGCTGGGGGAAAAGTTCGCGGATAATCCGAAATATTTGTTTTTAGAGGCTCAGGATGATCCTGAAATCCGTCCGGTCTGGATTACAAAAAATCCTGAAGTGTGCCGTCAGATTCGCGGGATGGGATATGAAGCATATCTGTCTGGCAGCATGAAAGGAATCTGGATGCAGCTTAGGGCGAAATATGCGGTGGTATGCAATGGAATCAGTGATGTCAATCACGCATTTATGGGAAGAGCCATTTTCCTGAATTTATGGCATGGAGTTCCGTTGAAAAAAGTGGGCTACGATGATGACAAAGTGAAAAACTGGGACAGCAGAGGACAGAAGATCCGGCGTCTGATCCAGCAGATTCCTTTGGGAAGAGAGTATGTGGCAGCTACAAGTGAGAATTATAAGCCAATTTATGAGAGTGCATTTCGCAGGCCGTCGGATCATATTCTGGTAGTGGGGCAGCCCAGAAATGACATTTTTTTTGATAGAGAAGGAAAATTTCCGGTTCAGCACAGACTGAGGAATGCGGCACGGGGCCGGAAAATCATCTTATATGCCCCGACCCACAGGCAGGAAGGCAGGATTCCGTTTCCGCTGGAGGAACATTTTGATTTTCAGAGATTGAATCAGTGGTGCCAGGAGCATCATGCCGTATTTGTCATAAAACGCCATTTTTATCATCAGGAGGATCCGGTTGATTTTTCCGGATATTCTAATATTGCGGATATCACAGACAAGTCAATGGACATCCAGGAACTTTTAATGGACACAGATCTGCTGATTACCGATTATTCCAGTACCTATATTGACTATCTGCTGCTGGACCGGCCGATGGTATTTTATGATTTTGATTATCAGGACTACTTAAGGACGGACAGAGAAATGTATTATGACTATGATGATGTAACGCCAGGATACAAGGCAGAGACATTTTGGCAGCTGCTGGATGAGCTGGATCTGATTTTCCAGGGAGAAGATCAGTGGAGAGAGGAGCGCAGGCGCGTAAGGGATCTGTTTTACTGTGCGCAGGGGCAGAAAGCAGTCGGAAGAAAACTGCTGGAGTTTCTGAAAGACATATCATAAAAAAGGATGAAAGAAAGGAAGCTGTAAGAAGTGAATACATTTTTACCGGCAGATATCTTAATGCCGCGGGTAGATTCCATGGGAAAATGGGCAGTGATTGCCTGTGATCAGTATTCTTCCCAGCCGGAGTACTGGGAAGAAGTAAGAGAAAAGGTGCAGAATGCGCCATCAGCGCTGTATCTGATTCTCCCGGAAGTAGAACTTGGGAGTGGAAGAGAAAAAGAGGAAATTGAAAAAATACATAAGACGATGAATCGTTATCTGACCAACCAGATGTTCCGGAGTTATCCGCATGCGTTGATTTATGTGGAGAGAACTCTGCAGAATGGAAAAATCCGAAAAGGGATTGTGGGAAGGATCGATCTGGAAGAATACAGTTATACACCGGGAAAAGAGGCTAAAATCCGGGCAACGGAGAAAACAGTTATGGAGAGAATCCCGCCGAGAATGAAGATTCGCTACAATGCATCTGTGGAACTGCCTCATGTGATTCTGCTGTGCGATGATCAGAAGAAAAAGCTGATCGAGCCAATCACCAGGAAGAAAAAGAGTTTTACAAAACTGTATGATTTCCAGCTGATGAAAGGCGGAGGCCATGTGGCAGGATGGCTGATCCAGGGAGAAGACACTGACGCTTTCGTCCGCAGGACAGAAGAATATGAACAGCAGATGATGGAGAAATATAAGGAATTTGGAGAAACGCCGATGGTATATGCTGTGGGAGACGGCAATCATTCACTGGCCACAGCCAAGGCCTGTTATGAGCGGTTAAAGCAGGCACATCCGGGGGAGGATTTTTCAGAGCATCCGGCCAGATACGCGCTGGTGGAACTTGAGAACCTGCATGACGAAGCGCAGGAATTTGAACCGATCCACAGGATCATTACCAGCGTGGATACAGAAGAACTGATGGAACAGCTGCAGGAGACTTCCTGCAGGGAAGGAGGATTCCCGATTTCCTGGTATTCAGGAAAGAAACGGGGAAAGATATATCTGGATCTGAAAAAGAATCAGCTTCCGGTAGATAAGCTGCAGACATTTCTGGATGAGTATCTGGCGGAAAATACCGGTGAGATGGATTATATCCATGGAGACGGAGTGCTGAAAAAGCTGGCACGACAGGAAAAGGCCATTGGATTTCTGCTGCCGGCAGTTGAGAAAGACCAGCTGTTCCCAAGTGTTATGACAGATGGAACTCTGCCAAGGAAAACATTTTCCATGGGTCATGCATGTGAAAAAAGATATTATATTGAAGGAAGAAGAATACGGTAGAAATAAAAAATCCCCGCAGGGAAAAACTGCGGGGACTTTTGCTTTTGTTATGTCAGGAGCCGACACGGTTTATGATTTTCTGATTAATTCTTCCCAGTTCATCGCTGACCTGGTAATTGGAAGTGCCGAACAGATATTCATGAGCACGTACGGCATTTTCTTCCAGGGTTGTCGGGAAGCCGTAGTAAGTGCCATTATATTTCATTTCTTTCTGATCCCATGGGAATCCCTGCTGATCGATAATATCATATCGGAAAACAGACAGCAGCATACGGAATAATTCAGAACGATCCATATTGGTCTTGATCTGAGGAAGAACGTCATCCATAGCTGACATGAGTTTTAACGGACTTCGCTTTCCTTTTTCAAAGATCTTTTGAAGGACTTCTCTCTGTCTTCCGGCTCTCGCCAGATCACCGCCTGCTGTATAACGGATTCTTGAGTAGGCTACCGCCTGATTACCGTCCAGGGTATAGGTGCCTGCCGCTGGAATTTCAGGGGAATCTCCGCCGTTGATCCGGTTCATATCGCCAATATAGTCGTTAAGATTATCAAGAATGCTGGAATCGATATCCATTTCAATGCCGCCCAGTGCATTCACGAGGTCTGCCATGATCTGAAAGTTTACAGTGGCGTATTTTTCGATATTCAGATCAAGATTTCGGTTAATAGTGCTGACGGCAAGAACCGGACCGCCCCAGGAATAAGCCGCGTTGATCTTATTGTACTGGCCATTGATGCTGACAAAGGTATCCCGGTAAATGGAAAGAAGTTTTACATCTTTGGTCTTGTTGTTAACACTGACTACGATGATCGAGTCAGAACGGTTCCCGGTGTCAGACATGCTGCCTGTCTGGGAATCAATGCCAAAAAGAGCATAGTTCGTGTAATTCTGCATATTGGCGTCTTCACTGACCGTTACCAGCTGGGTTTCATCTAAGCTGGCTGTCTGAATGTTTCCAAGCTTTACAAATGCGATGCCGAGGAAGATCAGGATGATCAAAACCAGAAGCAGCAGAAGAAAAAGAATCGTACGCAGCGGCGATCGCCGCTTCTTTTTCAGATGTTTTTTTTGATATGCTTTTTTCATAAGAACCTCCAATCAAAGAAAGGACGGCACAAAGGCCGTCCGGTTTTAGTAAGCGTTTTTATTTACAAATCCTTTGAAGAATGTTAAAAACAGGATTTTGATGTCCAGGCCCAGGGACCAGTTTTCAATATAATAAAGGTCATGCTCAATTCTTCCGCGGATGGAAGTGTCACCGCGGAATCCATTGACCTGTGCCCATCCGGTAATTCCCGGACGCACCTGATGTTTGATCATATAACGAGGAATTTCCTCTTTAAACTTCTCAACAAACTGCGGCCGTTCCGGACGAGGCCCGATCAGGCTCATATCGCCTTTTAACACGTTCCAGAACTGAGGAAGTTCGTCCAGACTGGTTTTTCGGATGATCTTTCCCACCGGAGTAACACGAGCATCGTTTTTTGTGGTCCACTGCTGTGCTTCCTTCTTCGGATCCTGGACGCCCATGGAACGGAACTTGTACATTTTAAACGGTTTATTTCCCAGCCCGATGCGTTCCTGGGCAAAGATGATCGGTCCCGGCGAACTTTTCTTCACCAGGATTGCCACTACCAGCATGATCGGAGAGAATATGATCAGTGCAACGATAGATCCGATGATATCGATGGTCCGTTTGATGATTCGGTTCATCGTATTGGTAAGAGGCACATTTCGAATATTAATAACCGGAAGCCCGTCCAGATCTTCGGTATACGGGTTAGTGGAAATAAAGTTGTAATAATCAGGAACAAACTTTGTGTGTACACCGGATTTCTCACAGATGGCAACGACTTTTTCCAGTTTATGATATTCGTTCAGGTTCAGAGTAATGGCAACTTCATCCAGAGAAGTATTTTCAAGATAAGAAGCCAGATCGTTCAGTGTGCCGATTCGTTTTACGCCGCGGTATTCAAAATTTTCACTGACAGTATCGTCAAAAATTCCGTGAACTTCAAGTCCCCAGTGAGGATTAGATTTGATACGGTCGATATAAGCGGCAGCAGATGTGCTGAATCCGACGAATACCGTATGTTTGATATTATGCCCTCTTTTGCGGTTTACTTTCAAAATCTTACGGATAATGTATCTGGAAATTACGCCGTAAATAAAATTGATGATGAAAAACAGCAGATACAGAGAACGCGGGAAATTCTGGATCTGAAAGATCGTAATGACAAATGCCGCGATGCCCAGTCCGATCACATTGGATTTTAAAAGATTGATCAGTTCTTTGCTCCCTCTCTGATATCGTTTTGGCGTATAAAGCCCAAAAGATGCATATAATATCAGAAGTACGATCATTGCGATAATAAGAGGAAGCTGATAGTATTTCAGCGGAAAGGGATAACGATTGTAAGTGAAAACATATTTGTATACTTCAAAGCCGAAAATACTTAAATTAAACCGGATCTGATAGGCAGTAACTCCCGCGAGATAAATGCAGATTGCATCGATCAGGACGTGCAGCCTGTTCAAATAAGTTTGGTTTTGCTTAATCATAAATCAATACTCCTTTTTTACTTCTTATTATTATAAGGTAAAAAGCTCATATGTACAATGGAAAAAAGCTTAGGTTTTTCTTATGCCGGTTTTGTGCAAAACAGAGTGGTTTCTCATTTTTATAACAATTAAAACACAATTTAAACACAAATATTGAGTATATTTAAAGCAAGTTAAACATTAAGGATGAAAGAAAGGAGACAGTATCATGGGTGAATATGATAATAATATAAATAATAATGCGAATGATGACGGTCAGTGGAAGACCGCCGAAGAATGGAGACAGGAGGAAGAGACATCTCAGAAGAAAAATAGATTTTTCGCCCGCAGAAAAGAGAAAAGGAATCATGGAGGCGGCAGATCCGATGGAACGCGAAGAGGCGGCGCGTACTGGGCAAAAGTCGGAGCCACAGCGATCGTGTTTGGGCTGGTGGCAGGAGTCGCTTTCCAGGGAGTTCAGTATGGATTTTCAAAAGCGGGTATCGGAACCAGCGGCACACAGCTGGCAACGACCAAAACGACCAGCGGTTCTTCTTCTGATTCCAGTGATGGAATTTCTGAGGTTGCGGAAAACGCTATGCCGGCGATCGTTTCTATCACCGGTATTTTTGAAAATACTTCTCAGGGATGGTTCGGACAGCAGCAGAGCAGTCAGACGGAAGGAGTTGGATCCGGGGTCATCATTGGAAAACAAAATGGAAAACTCCTCATTGTTACCAATAACCATGTAGTAGAAGATGCGGAATCTCTTTCTGTCGGTTTTGTTGATGGAGAAAGCGTAAAAGCAAGTGTCCGTGGAACTGACAGTGATGCGGATCTGGCAGTGGTTGAAGTTAACTTAAGCGACATGAAAGATTCGACTCAGAGTAAAATCGCGATTATTACACTGGGAGATTCTGATGACCTGAAAACAGGAGAACAGGCAATCGCCATCGGAAATGCTCTGGGATATGGACAGTCAGTAACGGGCGGATATATCAGCGCGGTAAATCGTGAAGTACAGATGACAGATAATACGATGACGCTGATTCAGACAGACGCAGCCATTAACCCTGGAAACAGCGGAGGCGCCCTGTTAAACAGCAAAGGAGAACTGATTGGAATTAACACAGTAAAATATGCTTCTACGGATGTAGAAGGAATGGGCTATGCAATTCCGATCAATACAGCAAAACCGATCATTGAACAGCTGATTGAAAATGAAGCGCCGTCAGAGGATGAAGAGGCTTATCTTGGAATTTCCGGTCAGACCATAGACAGTTCCATGGCCTCTCAGTTCAATATGCCGACAGGTGTATATGTACAGCAGGTAGTCAGCGGATCTCCGGCAGAGACTGCAGGAATCAGTGCAGGAGATGTCATTACGCAGTTCAATGGAAGTTCAGTTTCTACCATGGAAGGGCTGCAGAGCAAGATGTCTAACTTAAAGGCAGGCAAAAAAGTAAAAGTTGTGGTACAGCGTCAGAATCAGCAGGGAACGTATGAATCCAGGACATTGACAGTAACCCTTGGCAAAAAATCCGATGCTCCGTCAACATCATCTTCCGGCAGCAGTTCTGGAAGCAGCAGTTCCGGCAATAACTATGGCGGATCACAGAGTGGATCTGGCAGCAGCTACTATTATAATTATGGCAGATAAATAGAAAGATATTGAAAAAATACCAGATAGAAGATAAAATGAAATGGACAGCAGAAACTGCTGTCCATTTTCTTTTTTGGGAAAGAAAGGACCGGGAAAATGGTCCTATATCGGAACCTGTAGTTTTTTGTGAAGGTTATATCAGGAGATCAAAAATGATAGCAGTTGAGATTGAGAATATTAAGAGATTTATGGCAGGATTCCTTGCGGGAGATTTATTTGATGACTTTTTGATGAATGAAGGCAAGTTATCCATGGATATTGCATATGAATTCAATGGAAAAGTTTTAAAGGAGTTTTATGATACAGAAGAATGGGAAGAATACGGAATATATCCGTATATTCCATGGGAGAGAGAAAAGGCAAGGATGTTTGGTCTGATCAAAGGAAAGAAGACGCCTTTGTCATTTCAGTTTGTTATGATGCTGAAGCCGGAAAAAGTGGAAAAATTTCTTGAAAAATATAACCTGGCTGCAGGACAGGATGAGATTGCGGGGCTGTTCATTAATCTTCTGTATGACAGAAAAAGCCTGAAATGTACTTCCGGCGTGTCCAGAAGGTCGTTTACCATGGACCGGGGAGTGGAAGAATACTGGGATGTGGAAGTAAAAGAGCGTTTGAAGGAGTTTATGTAAATGCGGTTATTAAAAGAAATATGCAGAGGATCCCTGCTGGGAGTGGCGAATATCATGCCGGGCGTCAGCGGAGGGGCGCTGGCCATTTCCATGGGAATTTACGACAAGATTATTTATGCCATTACTCATTTGAGGAAAGATCTGAAAAACAGCATCCGGATTCTGACGCCGATTGGAATCGGCGTTGTTCTGGGATTCGCAGGACTGTCTTTTGTGATCCGCTGGCTGTTTGAAGAATATCCGCTTCAGACCAATCTTTTATTTGTTGGTCTTGTACTGGGCGGAATTCCGGAAATTTTGAAACCAATCCGGGCAGAGAAAGTCAGGACGGCTGGGATTCTGGCGTTTTTCTTCTTTTTCTTTCTGGTAGCAGTGCTGCCAATGCTGAATATCAGCGGAAAAGAAGCAGTGATGGATCTGTCTTTTGCGACAGCAGTAAAAATGTTTGGAATAGGAATTATTTCTGCTGCGACCATGGTTGTGCCGGGAGTGAGCGGCTCCATGATTCTTTTACTGATAGGGTATTATCAGCCTTTGCTGGATGAGATTACAGGATGTATCCAGGGGTTCCTGACCATGAATGCGGATCAGATGATCCGGGGTGTCCTGATTCTGGCGCCGGCAGTTCTTGGACTGGGAGCAGGGATTATTGTTATAGCGAAAATCGTAGAATATCTCCTGGCGCATCATAAAACAACGTCTTACTGGGGCATTCTGGGACTGATCATTGCATCGCCGGTGGGAATCCTGGCAGAAATGAGAGGCATGTCCTTTGATGCTGTTTCTGTCCTGACGGGAGTGCCTGCCCTGCTGATCGGACTGTTTGCGGCTAACCGGCTGGGGGACAAAGAATCATGAGAAAAGGATTGTGATGGCTGTATGGATATGGTAGAATAAGTAGTAATCGATACCACATAATAAAGTTTTGAAAAGGAGATACCGATATGAGCTTTCATATTGTATGCGACAGCTGCACGGATTTAACAAAAGAAGATTTTGCGAAAGGGTGTTATACATGGGTGCCTCTGACCCTGATCGTAGATGGGGAAGAGATTATGGATGATGAGACGTTTGACCAGGCGTCCTTTCTCAAAAAGGTGGCGGAGAGCCGGAAAGAAGTGAGATCCGCCTGTCCTGCGCCGGAGAAATATATGGAGGCTTATGATCAGGCAGATGATATTTATGTTGTCACATTATCCGCGGAATTAAGCGGTTCTTACAACAGCGCGGTACTGGGGAAGAATCTTTATGAAGAGGAAAACGGAAAGAAAAACATCTACGTGTTCAATTCCAGAGGAGCCTCTACAACCCAGCTGCTGATTGCCAGAAAGATTTATGAGTATGCCTCTGCCGGAATGAAGTTTGAAGAAGTGGTTGAGAAAGTGGAAGCGTATATCTCCACCCAGCGTACTTATTTTGTTCTGGAAACCCTGGAAGTCCTTCGCAGGAACGGGAGACTTTCCAGTCTGACGGCGACTCTGGCCGGCGCGCTGAATATTAAGCCGGTGATGGAAGGAACGAGAGATGGAGTGATCCAGAAGCTGACACAGGCCAGAGGAATGAAAAAAGCATTGTCCAGGATGGTAGAATCCATTGTAAAAGAAGGAAGAGATCTGTCCCGGCGGATTCTGGCAATTGCACACTGCAACTGCCCTCAGAGAGCAGAATTTGTAAAAAATCTGATTGAAAAAAATCTGGACGTCGGAGAGATCGTGATTATCGAGACAAAGGGCGTAAGTACACTGTATGCCTGCGATGGAGGCATTATTTTGTCCTATTAAATGAGTTTTGCTATCAATAAAGACAGGGATTCCTGCACAGGGAACCCTGTCTTGTTTTTTATTCTCAGATTGTATATAATTAGGAACAATCATAAATGGTCGGATTATTTCAGATGTGGAAATCTGACGATAAAAAAGGAGGAATTTATGAGTCGTTTAGAATTACAGACCCCCAATCATGCGCAGCTTGTGGTAGAAGGACTGTACAAAGATCTGGAACGCAGGATTGAGTCCAGTCCGCCGGGCTTATGTCCGGTGGATATTTCACGGGCTTTTCTGGAACTTTGTCATGCGCAAAGCTGTGGAAAATGTGTGCCGTGCAGGGTCGGACTGGGACAGCTGAAGAATCTTCTGACAGATGTGCTGGATGGGAAAGCGGATATCCGGACACTGACTGCCATCCGGGAGACCGCGCAGTCTATTATGGAATCGGCAGACTGCGCCATCGGCTACGAGGCAGCCAATATGGTGTACAAAGGAGCCGTAGGATTCAAAGAAGATTATCTGGAACATATTATGTATCACCGCTGTCTTAGTACATTAAATCAGCCGGTGCCGTGCGTGTTCCGCTGCCCGGCCAGAGTTGATATTCCGGGATACATAGCTCTGGTCCGAGAAGGAAGATATGAGGACGCAATCCGGCTGATTCGGAAAGATAATCCTTTTCCGACAACCTGTGGGTTTATCTGTGAACATCCTTGTGAAGATCTCTGCCGGAGGAATATGATCGATGATGCGGTGAATATCAGAGGACTGAAGCGGATGGCTGCCGATGCCGCCGGCTATGTGGCGCCGCCGGAGTGCGCGCCGTCTACGGGCAGACAGGTAGCGGTAGTAGGAGGAGGCCCAAGCGGACTGAGCGCGGCATATTATCTGCAGTTAATGGGACATCAGGTGACTGTGTATGAAATGCTGCCGGAACTGGGAGGCATGCTTCGCTACGGAATTCCAAATTACCGGCTTCCAAAGGAACGGCTGGATCAGGACATTCAGGCAATTCTGGATACGGGAGTCAAGGTAGAATTTGGAAAAGATATCGGAAAAGACATTTCTCTTGCGGAATTAAAAGAACAATATGATGCGGTTTTGATCAGTATCGGGGCAAGCACCGATAAAAAGATGGGACTGGAAGGAGAGGACGCCGATGGTGTAATCTCAGCGGTGCAGTTTTTAAGAAATGTGGCTCTTGGGCAGGAAGAAAGACTGGATGGACAGGAAGTAGCTGTAATCGGCGGCGGAAATGTGTCCATGGATGCAGTTCGGACTGCAGTCCGGCTGGGAGCGAAAAAAGTCAGCATTCTCTATCGAAGGAGAGTGGCAGACATGACCGCGCTCCCGGACGAAATCCAGGGAGCTGAGGCAGAGGGCGTGGAAATACGTACATTGATGGCGCCGTCCAGAGTTGAAAAAAATGAGGAAGGAAAAGTAGAAGGAATCTGGGTTACACCTCAGATGATCAGCGTCATTCGAAATGGCCGGCCGAGTGTAAGACCATCAGGAGAAGAGGACGTTTTGATTCCATGTCAGACTCTGATCGTGGCCATCGGTCAGGACATCGAATACCAGCATTTTGAAGAATCCGGAGTCCCGGTTCAGAGAGGAAGAATCAGTGTCGAGAAATTCGGAGGATTTGAGGAAATGCCGGGCGTATTTGCGGGAGGCGACTGTGCTTCCGGACCTTCCACTGTAATTTCAGCAGTAGCGGCAGGAAAAGTTATTGCGGCAAATATTGACGAATATCTGGGATACCATCATGAAATCAGGAGTGATGTGGAAATACCGGAACCGATTCTGGAAGATAAACAGCCGTGCGGAAGGGTTAACATGACAGAGCGGGAAGCAGGAGAACGAATCTGTGATTTCGAAGGCGTAGAGAATTGTATGACAACAGCGGAAGCATGTCAGGAGGCATCCAGATGTCTGAGATGTGATCACTTCGGATACGGAATATTTAAAGGAGGCAGGGATATAAAATGGTAAATGTTACGATCAATCACCGGGAGATTTCGGTTCCGGAAGGGACGACCATTATGGAAGCAGCAGCATCCATCCATATTCAGATTCCCAAATTATGTTA
>OGYQ01000474.1_pt1 | contig 43056 bp, 45 predicted proteins | sample 1576641 | NCBI WGS metagenome assembly OGYQ01 (sample SAMEA3541476, study PRJEB24748) | human gut metagenome | biome: human gut; feature: human-associated habitat; material: faeces | place: China | collected 2012 | reverse complement strand
GGCCGCAAGATCATCGTGGATTCCTACGGTGTAATGGCCCGCCACGGCGGCGGCGCTTTCTCCGGAAAGGACTGCACCAAGGTGGACCGCTCAGCTGCCTATGCTGCCCGGTATGTGGCTAAGAATATCGTGGCTGCCGGCATTGCGAAGAAGTGTGAGATCCAGCTTTCCTATGCAATCGGCGTGGCTCACCCCACTTCCATTATGGTGGACACATTCGGGACAGGAAAGATGGAGGATGAGAAGATCGTGGAGATGATCCGCGAGAACTTTGACCTCCGGCCGGCCGGCATCATCAAGATGCTGGATCTGAGAAGGCCCATCTACAAACAGACAGCTGCCTACGGACATTTCGGCCGCACAGATGTGGAGCTTCCCTGGGAGAAGACCGACAAGGCGGAGGAGTTGAAAAAATATCTGTAAGGCTTTTCGGAATATATTTATAAAAAGTTTATAAAATTTTATGAGCGCTTTTTTGGGAAAGCGCTCTTTTTATGTTAAAATGACATCGGAGGTTTATGCTATGAAGTTTAAAACCCGACTGATCATTGCATTTTTTACAGTTATCATGGTGCCTGTGGTGCTGACGTCCCTGTTCATCCTTTTGCTGGGACGATACCAGATCAGCTCCATTGAAAAGACATACGGCCTCACGGGAACCACCGTGGAAGTGCTGACCAACCCGGTACAGGTGCTGGGACAGCTCACCGTGGAGCCCTGCCACGAACTGCGGGCGGAGGCTGTGGCGAATCCGGATAAGCTGGAGGACGCCACCTATCTGAATGAATTTAATGAGATGCTGGCAGACAAGAAGTCCTGCCTTATTGTGCGCAAAGATGACACCATTACCTACATGGGCGGAAAAGTAAATCGAATGGAAAAGGTACTGGAAAAGCTGCCATCCTACGGCAATACAGAGACCACCTCTGAAGCGGGCCTGTATTTTGGGGGGAATGTGCAGATCCTGGTAAAGCAGATTGATTTCCAGTACAGTGACGGGGCCGACGGCAGCGCCTTTATTGTGACAGATGTGGGAGATATGATCCCTGAAATTCGGGAATTTGCTGTGGATGTGCTGATCGTCATCGGTTTGGTGCTGATCTTTACGGCGGCAGTGCTGGTGCTCTGGCTCTACCGTGCAGTCATGCAGCCTCTCGGGAGGATGCAGCAGGCCGCCCAGTATATCAAGGAGGGCAATCTGGACTTCGAGATGAAGTGGGAGACAGACGATGAGCTGGGACAGCTGTGCCGTGACTTTGAGGAGATGCGCAGGAGGCTGAAGGCCAACACAGAGGAGAAGCTGGCTTTTGACAAGGAGAACAAGGAGCTCATCAGCAATATCTCCCATGACCTGAAAACGCCGGTGACTACCATCAAGGGCTATGCAGAGGGCATTATGGACGGCGTGGCGGACACGCCGGAGAAGCTGGAGAAATACATCCGCACGATCTACAATAAGGCGGGAGAGATGGACACCCTCATCAATGAGCTGACCTTCTACTCCAAGATCGACACGAATCGCATACCCTACAATTTTGACACCCTCTCGGTGAACAACTATTTTAATGACTGCGCCGAGGATCTGGCTCTGGAGCTGGAGCAGAGGGGCGTGGAGTTTGGCTACTTCAACTATGTGGAGGAGGACGTGCGGGTCATCGCGGACGCGGAGCAGATCAAGAGAGTCATCCATAATATCATCAACAACTCTCTGAAATATATAGATAAGCCAAAGGGAAAGATCAACCTGCGGGTCAAGGACGTGGGCGACTTTGTCCAGGTGGAGCTGGAGGACAACGGCTGCGGCATTGCGGCCAAGGATCTGACCAATATATTCGAGAGATTTTACAGGACGGACGCATCCCGGAACTCCTCAAAAGGGGGAAGCGGGATCGGGCTTTCCGTTGTGAAAAAGATCATAGAAGACCACGGGGGGAAAATATGGGCCACCAGCCGGGAAGGCACGGGAACGACCATGTATTTTGTCCTCAGGAAATATCAGGAGGTGCCGGTAAATGAATAAGATACTGATCGTAGAAGACGAAGAAGCTATCGCGGATCTGGAAAAAGACTATCTGGAACTGAGTGGATTTGAGGTGGAAGTGGCCAATGACGGCGAGACGGGGCTTGAGAAGGCCCTGAATGAAGACTTCAACCTTCTCATCCTGGATCTGATGCTGCCCGGGGTGGATGGCTTTGAGATCTGCCGCCAGGTGCGGGACAAGAAAAATACGCCCATTATCATGGTGTCAGCCAAGAAGGACGACATTGACAAGATCCGCGGGCTGGGCCTGGGAGCGGACGACTATATGACAAAGCCCTTCAGCCCCAGCGAGCTTGTGGCCCGCGTGAAGGCGCACCTGGCCCGCTATGAGCGGCTTGTGGGAAGCGCGGCGGAGGCCAACAAGATCATCGAGATCCGCGGGCTTAAGATCGACACCACAGCCCGCCGGGTGTGGGTCAACGGAGAGGAAAAGAATTTTACGACAAAGGAGTTCGATTTGCTGACTTTTCTTGCAAGTCACCCCAATCATGTGTATACTAAAGATGAACTGTTCAGCGAGATCTGGGACATGGAGTCTATCGGAGATATCGCCACTGTCACGGTGCATATCAAGAAGATCCGTGAGAAGATAGAAATGGATACAGCTAATCCACAGTATATTGAGACCATCTGGGGAGTGGGCTACCGGTTCAAGATGTAGGGGATTCATTTGATCTATCAGGCTGTCTGCGCAGCGATACAGTTGTGCGGACAGCCGTTTTATTTTTACAGGAGAGAGAAGGCGGCATGATCACAAGCACGGCAAACCAAAAAGTCAAGAGACTGGTCACTCTGAAAAAGAAGAGAAAGGCCAGAGACGAGGAGCAGATCTTCCTTGCGGAGGGACTGCGCATGTTCCGGGAGGTTCCCGGAGACATGCTGCGGGAGCTCTATGTGTCGGAGGCATTTTACGAAAAAGAGCGGGAGCTGGTGGACAGAAAGGCCGGCGAGGCCGGCGTTTTCCCGGAGGTGCTCTCAGAGCAGGTCTTCACCCATGTGTCTGACACCCGGACGCCCCAGGGGGTGCTCTGCGTAGTGCGAAGGAGAGAAGAGATGTCCTGTGAGGAGCTGCTGCAGCCGGATCAGGAGGGCCGGAAACCGCTCCTCATGGTCCTGGACAATCTGCAGGACCCGGGCAATCTTGGTACCATCGTCCGCACCGGAGAGGGAGCGGGCGTCACGGGGATCTTCCTGAGCCGGGACTGTGTGGATCTGTACAATCCGAAGACGATCCGCTCCACCATGGGCTCTATCTACAGGATGCCATGCCTGTATGTGGATGACCTCCCGGAACTGCTGAGGGAGATGAAGAAAAAGAAGATACAGACCTACGCCGCTCACCTGGAGGGAAGGACGGACTATGACAGGGAAGACTATACCGGAGGGTGCGCCTTTCTGATCGGAAACGAGGGAAACGGCCTGCGCCGGGAGGTGGCAGAGCTGGCGGATACCTACATCCTCATTCCCATGGAAGGAGAAGTGGAATCTCTGAACGCCGCCATAGCCGCCACAGTGCTCATGTTCGAGGCGGGCAGGCAGAGGAGAAGAAAATAAAAGCAGTATAGCAGAATAGAAGAGAAGGAGGGAGAAGCATGTCACCGATTTACTGGATCATCATCTTTATTGTGCTTCTGATCATTGAGATCGCCACGCTGGGTCTGACCACGGTCTGGTTCGCGGCAGGTGCGCTGGCCGCTTTTCTGGCCGGCATCCTGGGAGCCGGGCTGGCTGTCCAGATCGTGCTGTTCCTGGTGGTGTCCATTGTGCTTCTTGTGCTGACGCGCCCTGTAGCGCTGAAGTATTTCAACAACAAGAGGCAGAGCACCAATGTAGAGAGCATGATCGGCCGCCAGGGCGTGGTCCTGGAGACCATCGACACAATAAAGAGCCAGGGACTGGTGGAGGTGGACGGGGAGACCTGGTCCGCCAGGACAGATGAGCCTGAAGGAGTGATCCCCAAGGACACGGTAGTCTCTGTGGAAGGTGTGCAGGGAGTGAAACTGATCGTAAAGAAAAAGGAGGAACTTTAATATGCTGGGGGCAATTGTTGGAATCATACTTTTAATTTTTGTTGTGTTGATCCTTATTTCCTGTGTGAAGGTGGTGCCGCAGTCAAAGGCGCTGGTAGTCGAGAGACTTGGCGCGTACCAGGCCACATGGGGCGTGGGACTCCACTTTAAGATCCCGTTCATCGAGCGGGTGGCAAGACGTGTGGACTTAAAGGAGCAGGTGGTGGACTTTGCGCCCCAGCCTGTGATCACCAAGGATAACGTCACCATGCGGATCGACACAGTTGTGTTCTACCAGATCACGGACCCGAAGTTGTTCTGTTACGGCGTGGCAAACCCGATCATGGCCATTGAGAATCTGACGGCCACCACGCTGCGAAATATCATCGGCGACCTGGAGCTGGATCAGACGCTGACATCCAGGGAGACCATCAACACAAAGATGCGGGCTACACTGGACGTGGCCACAGATCCCTGGGGCATCAAGGTAAAGCGGGTGGAGCTGAAGAACATCATTCCGCCGGCAGCCATCCAGGATGCCATGGAGAAACAGATGAAGGCAGAGCGTGAGCGCCGTGAGGCCATCCTGCGGGCGGAAGGAGAGAAGAAATCCTCCATCCTTGTGGCAGAAGGTAAGAAAGAGTCTGTCATCCTGGATGCCGAGGCTGCGAAGCAGGCAGCTATCCTCCGGGCGGAGGCTGAGAAGGAGGCCACGATCAGGGAGGCAGAAGGACAGGCGGAGGCCATCCTCAAAGTCCAGCAGGCCAATGCAGACGGTATCCGTTTCCTGAAAGAGGCGGGGGCAGACCAGTCTGTTCTCACCATCAAGAGCCTGGAGGCCTTTGAGAAGGCGGCTGACGGAAAAGCCACCAAGATCATCATTCCTTCCGAGATCCAGGGCATTGCCGGTCTGGTGAAATCCCTGACCGAGGTGGCCGCTGCGGACGAGGAACAGAAATAAAGGCATAAATATACAAAAAACTTGAATAAAGTATACAAAAGTGCTATCATAAAAGCGGTACAACTTATTTTTATGCATCTATATGCATTTATATAAGATGTATACATTGATTTCAAGGAAGGATGTATATAAAATGAATTTAAAAGGACGCAGCTTTTTAAAATTACTTGACTTTACACCGGAGGAGATCCTGTATCTTGTGGATCTGGCAGAGGAACTGAAAGCAAAGAGGAAACAGGGGATCAAGGGCGACAGCCTGAAGGGGAAAAATATTGCCCTGATCTTTGAGAAACCCTCCACCAGGACCCGGTGTGCCTTCACCATCGGCGCTCAGGATGAGGGAGCTACAGCCACTTACCTGGCAGGAAGTGAGCTCCAGCTGGGCGAGAAGGAGAGCATCGAGGACACGGCCCGGGTGCTGGGACGCATGTTCGACGGCATCGAGTACCGCGGGTTTGAGCAGTCATTTGTGGAGGCCCTGGCCCAGTACAGCGGCGTTCCGGTGTGGAACGGCCTGACAGACCAGTGGCATCCCACCCAGTGCCTGGCTACCTTGCTGACACTGAAAGAAAAGTTCGGCTATGTGAAAGGGCTGAAGGTGGTCTATCTGGGAGATGGGCGCAACAACGTGGCAAACAGCCTTCTGGTAGGATGCAGCAAAGTGGGCGTCAATGTGGCTGTGGCCGCGCCTAAGAGTCTCTGGCCGGATGAGAAGCTGATCGAGACATGCAAAGCCTTTGCTGAGGCGGCCGGCTCCACAGTGGAAGTCTCCGATAAGCTGGATGTTGTAGAGGGTGCAGATATGCTCTACACAGACGTATGGTTCTCCATGGGAGAGGAGAAGAAGGAGCAGGAGCGCACCAAGCTGGCGCTGCCCTATCAGGTCAATGCGGAGCTGATGAAGAAGACAGGCAAGTCCACGACACTGTTCTCCCACTGCCTGCCGGCAAATAAAGGGAAAGAGGTAACCGAGGACGTATTTGAAAGTGAGGCCTCCGTTGTGTTTGACGAGGCGGAGAACCGTCTCCACACCATCAAGGCCATCATGGTGGCAACCCTCGGTGAATAACTGAGATATGATGAAGACTGAGATTTTATCCATGCTCCGGGAGAGCGACGGATATGTGTCCGGACAGCAGATCTGTGAGAAATTCCATGTTTCCAGAACTGCTGTCTGGAAAGTAATAGAACAGCTGAAGGAAGAAGGCTATCAGATAGAGGCAGTCCGCAACAGGGGTTATCGGTTGAGCGAGAGCCCGGATATACTGTCACAGGCGGAGATCGCAAGCAGGATCTCCACAGAGTGGGCAGGGCGGAATGTCTCTTATTTTCACGAGACGGACTCCACCAACACCCAGGCCAAGAAGCTGGGGGAGGAGGGTGCCCCCGCCGGGACCCTGGCAGTGGCGGACAGGCAGAACGCCGGGAAAGGGCGCCGGGGACGAAGCTGGGAGTCTCCCCCGGGAAGGGACATATACATGTCCCTTCTGCTGCGGCCGGATATCCGGCCCTCCGACGCGCCCATGCTGACGCTGGTCATGGCCCAGAGCGTGGCGGAGGCCCTGCGGGACCAGACAGGTATCGACGCCCGCATCAAGTGGCCCAACGACATTGTGGCCGGAGGGAAAAAGCTCTGTGGCATCCTGACGGAGATGAGCGCGGAGATAGACTATATCAACTACGTGGTCATCGGCGTTGGGATCAATGTGAACCAGCCCTCCTTCCCGGAGGAGATCGCGGACCGGGCCACCTCCCTTATGCTGGAGGCGGGCCGCACCTTTCTGCGGGCGCCCCTCATAGCCGCGGTGATGGAGCGGTTTGAGGAGAACTGCAGCCTCTTCCTGGGAACGCGGGATCTGTCCGGGATCCAGGCTGCCTACAATGATCTGCTGGTGAATGTGGGGGAGAAGGTGCGGGTCCTGGAGCCGGGACATGAGTACAGCGCCCTCTCTTCGGGTATCAATAAAAAAGGAGAGCTTCTCGTACAGAAGGAGGACGGCACCACGGAGGCTGTCTTTGCAGGGGAAGTCTCTGTGAGAGGAATTTATGGATATGTATAATGGAAAGATCGTGCTCTGCGGAGCCAATTCATATGAAGAAAAATATTATCTGAACCCTGACTTTGAGCAGCTGCCGGATCACGTGAAGGACGAGCTGAAGATCATGTGCGTCCTCTACGTGCATGACGTGGGAGGCATTCTGACTCTCGTGTACGAGGAGGACGGGGAACTGTGCTTTGAGGTGACCTCCGCCGAGGGAGATGCCATGTTCGACGAGATCGGCAGCAGGCTGAAGATCAAACAGATCCAGCAGGACAAGGAGGAACTGCTCCGGTCCCTGCAGCTGTATTACCGGGTGTTCTTTATGGGAGAGGACCTGGACCTGTAAGCAGGCAATAAGAGCAGCCCCATCAGGGGCGTAAGGAGGAGATAAGACAGATGCTTCTTGCAATCGATGTGGGAAATACAAACTTTACAATGGGACTTTTCCGGGAGGAGGAGCTGCTGGCAAAATTCCGCATGACGACAAAACTGCCCCGCACATCTGACGAGTACGGGATCGCCATCCGGGAACTGATCCGCAACCAGGGGGAAGATCCGGCTGAGGTGGACGATATTATCATCGCGTCTGTTGTGCCGGACATCATGCACTCCCTGACGAGCTGCATCATCAAATATTTTGACCGGAAACCCATCATTGTGTCGGCGGGGATCAAGACCGGCATCCGGGTGGCCACAGAAAATCCCAGGCAGACCGGAGCGGACCGTATCGTGGACGCGGTGGCTGCCTACTATCTCTACGGCGGACCGGTGATCGTGGTGGATTTCGGGACAGCCACCACCTACGATCTGGTGGAGCCCGACGGGACTTTTGCCGTGGGCGTCACAGCGCCCGGTATCCGCACATCCGCCAGGGCCCTCTGGGGAGATGCCGCCATGCTGCCGGAGATCGAGATCCGCAAGCCGGAGACCATCCTGGCCAGGGAGACTGTGTCCAGCATGCAGGCCGGCCTTGTCTACGGTTACATCGGCCAGACAGAGTATATCATCAGCCAGATGAAAAAGGAGTCCGGCTACACGGATGCGAAGGTGGTCGCCACAGGAGGACTGGGCAATATCCTTGCCGCCGCCACGGAGAGCATCGATATCTACGATCCCATCCTGACGCTGGAGGGACTGCGGCTCATCTACGAGAGAAACCGTTTCCGGAGCAGAAGGCCGGATGGGAGAAAGGACGCATAGGAGAATGGGAGACAGAAGAGAACTGAAGATAGGAGATCTGACGATCCGGCACCCCTATGTGCTGGCACCGATGGCAGGCGTGACCGACCTGCCATTTCGTCTGCTGTGCAAAGAGCAGGGAGCGGGTCTTCTGTGCATGGAGATGGTCAGCGCCAAAGCCTTGCAGTACAAGAATAAAAATACGAAAGCCCTGCTCTCCATCCACCCGGAGGAGTATCCGGTGTCCCTGCAGCTTTTCGGCTCAGAACCGGATGTGATCAGCGAGCAGGCCAAAGCCTTAGAGGAGCTGCCCTTCCAGATCCTGGACATCAACATGGGCTGCCCGGTGCCCAAGGTGGTGAAGAACGGGGAGGGCTCCGCCCTGATGAAGCAGCCCCGGCTTGTCCACGAGATCGTGTCCCGGACAGTAAAAGCGACCCGGAAACCGGTGACCGTCAAGATCCGGAAGGGATTTGACGACACCTGCGTCAACGCGGTGGAGATTGCCAGGATCATCGAGGACGCGGGGGCCGCTGCAGTGGCAGTCCACGGGCGGACAAGAGAGCAGTACTATTCCGGAAAAGCGGACTGGGACATCATCCGGCAGGTGAAAGAGGCGGTGCGCATCCCGGTCATCGGAAACGGGGACGTCACCTGCGTGCAGGACGCCCTGCACATGATGGAGCAGACCGGCTGCGACGGCGTTATGATCGGCCGGGGAGCCCGAGGCAATCCGTGGATCTTCCGGGAGCTGAAATGCTACGACGAGACAGGACGGATCCCGCCCCGCCCTGAGATCGGGGAGATCCGGGAGATGATGCTGCGCCATGCCTGTCTCCAGGTAAAGTACAAGGGCGAATATTCCGGTATCCGGGAGATGCGGGGGCATGTGTCCTGGTATACAAGAGGGCTGAGAGGATCGGCCCGGCTGCGGGAGGAGATCAACAAGGTGGAGACATACCAGGAGCTTGAGGAGCTGCTGCAGGAAAAACTGATGTAAAAATCTGATAAAGAACAGGTAAAACCCCGGCCTGGCCTTTGTATTTTTTCCGTACAATGAGATTCCGGCATATAGTGCAATGCAGCGGAAGAGCGGGTGGGGAAAAATCAGACGGCAGGCGGGCGGCGAAAGACGGGTAGAAAATCTACGGGATTTCTTTTTTTGCTTTACAGCTCCCTTACAGAAAGTTCACGGGAACCTGATTGAAGATGGAAAAGCCGGGCTTCTATAATCAGTTACGAACCCGGGAGGAAAAAGAACTGAATAAAGTTCGGACATGAATTATGAAAGAATCAGGAAAAGTGAGGTAGAGTATGATGAAAGTGAAAAGAATTGCAGCGGCCTGCATGACAGGCGTAATGGCATTGTCAATACGGAAGTAATGGAGGAGGCTGGCCTTCCCATGCCGACGTGCCTGAAAGACCTGGCAGATCCGGTCTACAAGGATCAGATCTCCGTCACAGATATCAAGAGCTCTTCCACTGCATGGCTTCTTATCCAGGCTCTGGTCAGCGAGTACGGTGAGGACGGTGCGAAAGAAGTTCTGACAGGTATTTATGAAAATGCAGGCCCCCACATCGAGGATTCCGGATCAGGCCCCATCAAGAAAGTGAGGGCCGGCGAAGTAGCTATTGGTTTTGGACTGCGGCACCAGGCAGTGGCGGACAAGGCGGAAGGTCTTCCGATCGACTTTGTGGATCCTACGGAAGGCAACTTCTCCCTGACAGAGTCGGTGGCTGTGATCGATAAAGGCGATGAGTCGAATGATAAAGCTATGGAGATGGCAGAGTGCATTATTTTAAACGGAAGAGAAGAACTGCAGGCGACCTACCCGAATGCCCTGTATGAGGGAGAAGAGACAAATGCAGAGAACAAATCCACCTACCCGAAGACATTCTCTGAACCTCTGACAGCAGAACTTCTGGAGCAACACCAGGAACTGTCCGAAGAGTGTATGTCAGCAGCCCAGGAAGCAGAGTAGGAACAAAATTCCAGGCATAAAAGGGGAAAGAACAGGAAATCACAATCAGGTGATGATCCTGTTCTTTTTTTCGTTTCTTATGTATATATTAAGTATACGGTTAGGGGGAAAAATGTATTGACATTGAAAAAGACGTTATGTATAATATTGAAATTGTGAAAGTGGACTCAAACAGGAGGAAACTTCTGTAAAATAGACAGAATGCAAGCAGTAAGAGGAGAGGATTGAAATGGAAGAAAAGAAGACAATTCTGACTTATGAAGGCCTGAAAAAGCTGGAGGAAGAGCTCGAGAATCTGAAAGTGGTGAAGAGAAAAGAAGTAGCCGGAAAGATCAAAGAGGCGAGAGAGCAGGGAGACCTGTCTGAGAACGCAGAGTATGACGCAGCCAAAGATGAGCAGCGCGACATTGAGGCCCGGATCGAGGAACTGGAGAAGATCCTCAAGAATGCGGAAGTCGTTGTGGAGGACGAGGTGAACCTTGACAAGATCAGCATCGGCTGTACCGTGACTGTCTATGACGAAGAATTTGAGGAGGAGATGGAGTTCCGGATCGTAGGATCCACAGAGGCAAACAGTCTCCAGGGCAAGATCTCCAACGAGTCCCCGGTGGGACAGGCGCTGCTGGGCCACGAGGTGGGCGACAGCGTGACTGTGGAGACACAGGCAGGAGAACTGGTATACAAGGTTCTCAAGATAGAGAGATCTGTCTAAATCTATTTAGATCTATTTAGTTAGAAGATCCAGCCAGATCTGATTTAGACAGGAGAACACTACAAGATACAAAAAACAAGAAAAGAAGAAGGAGTGAATAAAGTGACCAGGCAGCAGAACAATGTACAGGAACAGGATGTGAACCAGCTCAGAAAGGTGCGCCGCGAAAAACTGGCGGAGCTCCAGACAAACGGGAAAGACCCGTTTAAGATTACAAAATACGATGTGACATGCCATGCGGCTGACATCAAAGATCATTATGAGGAGATGGAAGGGAAACACGTGTCCGTGGCCGGCCGTGTCATGCAGAAGCGCGTGATGGGCAAGGCTTCTTTCTGTAATGTTCTGGATCAGAGCGGAAATATTCAGTCCTATGTGGCCAGAGACGGGATCGGCGAGGAAGCCTACAAAGAGTTCAAGAAACTGGACATCGGTGACATCGTGGGCATTGAAGGCGAAGTCTTCAAGACAAAGACAGGAGAGATCTCCATCCACGCTTCCGCAGTGAAGCTCCTCTCCAAGAGCCTGCAGATCCTGCCGGAGAAATTCCACGGCCTGACAAATACAGACACCCGCTACCGCCAGAGGTATGTGGACCTTATTATGAACCCGGAAGTGCGGGATACTTTTATCAAGAGATCCCACATTATCAGCGCCATCCGCAGATACCTGGACAGCCAGGGATTCCTTGAGGTGGAGACTCCCATGCTGGTGAGCAACGCAGGCGGCGCGGCAGCAAGACCCTTTGAGACCCACTTCAATGCGCTTGGAGAGGACTTCAAGCTGCGCATTTCCCTGGAGCTTTACCTGAAGAGGCTGATCGTGGGCGGACTGGAGAAAGTTTACGAGATCGGCCGCGTGTTCAGAAACGAGGGACTGGACACAAGACACAATCCGGAGTTCACTCTGATGGAGCTGTACCAGGCTTACACAGACTACAACGGCATGATGGACCTCACGGAGAACCTGTACCGCCATGTGGCACAGGAAGTGCTGGGAACCACCACCATCACCTACAACGGGGTGGAGATGGATCTCGGAAAGCCTTTTGAGAGAATTACCATGGTAGACGCCGTGAAGAAATACGCAGGCGTTGACTGGAACGAAGTAAAGACGACAGAGGACGCCAAAAAGCTGGCGGACGAGCATCACGTTGAATACGAGGAGCGCCACAAGAAGGGCGATATCCTGAGCCTCTTCTTCGAGGAGTTCGCGGAGAAGCATCTGATCCAGCCGACCTTTGTCACAGACCATCCCATCGAGATTTCACCTCTCACAAAGAAAAAGCCGGATGATCCGGAGTATGTGGAGCGTTTTGAGTTCTTTATGAACGGCTGGGAGATGGCGAACGCCTACTCTGAGCTGAACGATCCCATTGACCAGAGAGAGCGTTTCAAAGACCAGGAAGAGCAGCTGGCACAGGGTAACGACGAGGCAAACACCACAGACGAGGATTTCCTGAATGCTCTGGAGATCGGTATGCCGCCTACAGGCGGAATCGGCTTCGGTATCGACAGAATGTGCATGCTCCTGACAGATTCCGCAGCCATCAGGGACGTGCTCCTGTTCCCGACAATGAAGACCATTGGCGGTAAGACTGTTGAAAATAAAGGGGAAAACGGAAACGAAGCTGCGAATTGCGAAACATTTGCGAAAATCGACTTGTCGAAAGTGAAGGTGGAACCTTTATTTGAAGATATGGTTGATTTCGATACCTTCAGCAAGTCCGACTTCCGTGTCGTAAAGGTGGAAGCCTGCGAAGCAGTTCCGAAGAGCAAGAAGCTGTTGAAGTTTACGCTGAATGACGGCAGCGGAAAGAAGCGCACTATCTTAAGCGGTATCCATGAATATTATGAGCCGGAAGAGTTGGTCGGTAAGACCTGCGTGGCTATCACGAATCTTCCGCCGAGGAAGATGATGGGTATCGACTCCGAAGGGATGTTGATTAGTGCTGTGTATGAATATGACGGACGTGAAGGACTGAATCTGCTGATGCTGGATGACAGCATTCCGGCAGGAGCAAAGTTATATTAAAACAGCGATGAATACAAGGAAGAAGAGGGTGCTGCGGCACTCTCTTTTTGTCACAAGTGCGAGGAGAAGTGTGTTATGACAAATGAAAATCTGGAAATCATTAAAAATATGGCAATTCAGTTATTATATCTCGATGCAATACCGACCGAAACGATTGGCGGAATACAGCAGGTATCACATCCTGTTTTTGACGAAAACCCTGTGGTTTGGATGGATGGTGATAAACAATTTCAGATGGCGGATATCCTTACTGATAGGAAAGGTATAAAAAAAGCAAGGGCAAGATGGAAATCTATTATCAAATCAAGTGAAAGTGTTGGCTCAATTTTTTTGGTGCTTAGAAAAGGTTATTGGTTACCATTTTTGCAAGCAATAAAACAATATATGGATAATGCAGAGTTCAGTGGCTTTTTTGGTGAGATATGGACACAGGTTGAGAGTCCGAATATGAATGCAAGAGTGTCGTTAGATACGCTTGTAGAGTGGTTCAAAGAAGCTGATAAATCGCATTTGATGAGTAAAGACGAATTGAAAGCATATCATGAGTTGCCGGATGAATTACGGATTTACCGTGGAATTGGTGAAAAAAGCAATCCGAAAGGATTGTCATGGACGCTGAACAAGGAAAAAGCCGAGTGGTTTGCAAACCGGTATAATATGCTCGGAACGAAAGGGTATGTAGTGACGGCTGTTGCACAAAAGAAAGACGTACTGGCTTATTTTACAGGCAGAGAAGAAGATGAAGTTATCATAGATGGCAGGAAATTGGATGCTGAAAGGATATAATAACATATTTCCTGTATTTTCTAAGAGTTCCACGGTCGAATGACCGTGGAACTGGTATGGTCTGGCGGGCGGAGCCGCCAGACGGCTAGGGAGCAGGGCAATGCCCTGCTCCGATGGTGAATACAAGCAAAGCTGTGTTGCATGGATGGCGGTGAATGGTGATGCCGGTAAAAGCAACAATTTTTGTGCAAGTTGCATAAAAGTGTGTTCACTGCCACTTCCACTGTCACTCCGTAATTTTTGAAGTGGCAGTGACTGCATTTCTGCTCCTGGATTGAAATTAAAGGGTTTTTTAGCTGATTTGAGCAGGGAGTGACTGCCACTTCATTCGAGTGAAGTGGTAGACGGGGAAGCCACTGTAGGTATGGATTTGTTTATTCTTACTGCCACTCTGCCACTTTATTTATTAGATTTCTTAAAAAGTAATTTTTACATGTATAATTAACATTATTGATATTTATATTGATATATACATTTTCAATGTTAATAAAAACAGATATATAAAGAGGAGAATGGCAGTGAAGTGGCAGAGTGGCAGTGAAAGACATGGATTTGTTAGAAATGTCAAGCTGGTATTGACTTTTGTCACTGCCACTTCTACTGCCACTTCGTAATTTTTAAAGTGGCAGTGAGTGGTGAAGTGGCAGTGATGCTTACAATGCTCTTTATAACTGTTGAAAATCATGTTAAGATTCATGTTAAATATGTCAAGTTGTCAGATAGGGTGTCTCCGTCTTTTTGTGTATTGCATAATGAATACGGAATCGTAGGTGTTGACGGTCGTGAAAAATTGTGTTATTGTTGAAAACGTAAAGAATTTAATAAACATGTTCACAGATAAATGCGATGGAAACGTTTTGGGTGGCAGTCAGCGTAAACTCCCATGTAATGCGTTCCGGGACTGTTACGGGTGTGAATGGTGACGAACCGTGATAGAACGCATACTGCTTTGTCACGGAAACTATAGAAAGCGGTGAACAGGCATTGAGAATCCGAAAGGGTTTTTGTGCCTGTTCGCCGCTTTTTTGTTTAGCAAGGAGGATGTAAAGATGACAAAAACAGAGTGTAAGAAAGAGAAGTTAAGAAAGACTGTACTTGGAACCATGAGTTATACAGACTATGCTTCTTTAATGGCTGGTTTGGCTCAGAAAGATTTTCTGACTGTTCAGGAAGCTGCCGTATATTTCAATGTTGGCATTAATCGTCTGTATAACATTGTAAATCATGAAGATGTTGATTTTGTGGTTCCAAATGGCAAATTCCGTATGATTTCACGGGAAAAATTCAAGGAATATATTTTAGCTGGAAATTTGGCAGATAAGACGAAATAGAGGTGACAAGTATGAGTGAAGAAAAAAAGAACGGCTCCGTTGCTTTGCCTGCCGCTGGAACCGTTTCTTCTTTAAAATCTCCTATTCCCAATGTTAACATACAGCTTCCGCTTTTTCAAGGGGACAGTTATAAAAAATTGGAGTATGAAGTGACAGAAGGGATGGTTGGACGTTTACAGGTTAATGGTCAGCTTGATAGTTTATCATTGAGTGACCTTGGGGACATTGTTTTGACAGAGATGGTAGGGCAAGTGAAATTGATTAACATTCTTGACAAGCGTAAGTGGACTGTTCCGAAGGTGCTGTCACCTGTTCAGGGGGCTTTGATTGTTCAGGCTAGAGAGACGATACGGCTGGTTTGTACTGAGGATGATTTGGCAAGTCCGGTGGCTTCGGGCGTGCTTGCACTGTATCAGAGAGAGGGTGAGTATGCGGGGACGTACCGGGAATTGAGCATGGATGTTGTGACACAAATGGCTTTTGAGCTTGCCGGGGCAGTAGAAACGAAATGGAGATTAGAGTTTTATAAAACACTGCAAGATACGGCTAAGAGGGTCTGTGAGTGTACGAATCCGAAGTATGTGTTCATGAAGAATGGTATTTTTGATTATGAGACAAGAGATTTGATGCCGTTTTCATCGGAGATTGTAACCTTGCAGAAAAGCCCTGTTGAGCTACCGGATACGGAACCTCCTGTACCGGTACATATCAAGCCTGATGGGACTCGGATTGACTTCTGGGAATGGATTGATTCTCTTGTTCCGTATGACGGCGGGCGTGACCTGTTGATTAAGTCAATCGGAGCAGTGATGAGGAATCGGCATGTGTGGAGGGTCATGATAACATTGTATAATCCAAATGGTAAGAACGGAAAAAGTACATACCTGCGATTGCTGAAAGCGTGTGTTGGGAAGGGCAGCGTGATGTCATCTAATTTGGAAAGATTATGTGATTCTCAGTTTGGATTGGCGAATTTGCCGGGGACTATGCTGATTACCTGTGAAGATTCTGATTCCGGAACTTATATCAGGTCTACATCAAGTGTAAAGTGTATTATTTCTCATGACCCTGTTTCTGTAGAAAGAAAGGGACTGGATTCTTTTAATTATACGCCGCATTGCATGATTATTAGTGCCTCTAATGATTTGCCGAAAACGAAGGATAAAACACCAGCATGGCAGGGACGGAATTTGTATGTGCCTTTTACAGGAGAATTTGCCGGTGTGGCAGACCCTACAATTAGTTCTGAGTGGGTTGTTTCTAAAGAATTTTGCCAGTATGCGCTTTATCAGGCTTTGGTCAAATGGGATTCTTATTGTGAGTTGCCAGAGCCAAATATGGCTATGGATTTGAAGAGAGAAGTCATGACGGAAAATGATTCTGTTTTGGAATTTCTTGAGGTTATTGAAGACCGTGGAAATTTGGATTTTATCCCAAATGGTTATGCTTGGTTTGAATACAAGCGATGGATGACTGAACATCGTCCTACTACTTCGCTGCAAGCGGAAAGAACATTCCTGAAGCATTTGGCTGAGGTCGCTGTTCAGTCCGGTAGATGGTTACAGCCGAAAGGGGCAGACGGAAAAGGTGTTCGTCTCAATGTGGCAACATGGACTATGTGCAAGTTGCCGGATGGCGGTTATCAAGTACATGATGCAAGTGTGGGGGTTCATAGTGACGAATATTCTCGTGGAATTGTACGAAAAGAGGTTTGGGAGTATTGTCAGTCTCACAATATCAAACCAAAGGATATGCTGTTGTCGGATTATGATGATATGAGACGGAGATATGGGATTATCCGGTCTGGAACTAATCAGGTGGGCAAGAACAGTAGTAAGCATGTGATTCCATACAGAAAGGCTTAAATATTTAAAAGATATCTACTGAATAGATAATAAATATCTATTCAGTAGATATAAAGTATATACAGAAAGGAAATTGCACATATGAAGACGATTGTATTCGTATCGGAGAAAGGCGGTGTCGGCAAAACCCGTCTTGCCGATGAACTTTACTACTTCTATCAGAGAACCGGCGTGCCGGTTTCATTGTACTCTTTTGACGGTCAGTACAAAAACAGAACCGCAGACAAGAAGTCCAATAAGCCGGATGTAGCGGTTGTTGATACACCGGGACGGCTGATGGATGATAAGACCATTCAGACTCTGCAAGGTGCTGACCTTGTAGTTATCCCGACCCGTCCGACCGCCGGGAATATCGAAGCCTTTACCCGTACCATTGCGCTTGTAGAAGCCAATGTATCCTGTCCGGTCTTTCTTGTGGTGAACGGCGGGAACCGCTTCTCGGCTACTCGTTCATTCATGGAATGGCTGGATGGTTACATGAAGAAATCCGGATTGGATTTAGTGATGACGATACCGCAATCAGAGGTGATGGTACAGGCAGAAGCGTATAGCTGTTCTGCGGTGGAAATCAACCGCCACTCTCCTGCTGCTTTCGCCGTATCCCGGTTCTGTGAACGTGCCAGTCGGCTTGCCGGGATTCCGGTTACGGAACAGCAGACGACCAGCAAAAAATTAGTTGCAAAATAGCTATTCTGTATCTATAATATATCTATAAAGTTGATACAGAATAGTTACAGAATGGAGATGATAGAATGTCAAAAGATATGCGTGGTCTGCTGGACAGTTTTGAGAGTGAAACGACAGTGAAGCATGAAAAAGCTGTAGGTGCTGCCGTAGGCAGGAAAAAGAACGGTACAAGAGCGACTGCTCTTGTATCTATGACGGATAAAGAGAAGGCACGTCTTACGGAGAAAGCGCAGGAACACGGCTTAAGCCTGTCAGCGTTTTTCCGGCTGGCTGCGGATGAATATATTAAAAATCATGAGTGGTAAAGGAGAATGAAACAATGGCGAGTATTTTGGATTTGTTAAGAGGGTTAACAGGATGTTCTGTCACACAAAGAATAAAACAAGTGAAACAGCCCAGAGGTGGGTATATCAATCCTAAAGACATGGAAGTTGTAGAATTGGGTGAAGGCGCTGATTCTCTGTATCCGGATGAAAATGTGCATGCAAGCCTTGTTGGATTGGCTGTTGATTATTTGACTCGATTTGAGTTAGGGTCTCCTGTTGATGAAGCATTTCATATTAGTCTGTTGGGTGCTAAACTAATTAAAGATACGAAAAATGCAGAAAAATTGACGGCTGGCATTAAAGGAATAGATGATAAGTCTATTATTAATGCCGTAAAGTTATCGGGGTACGATGTTTGTTACCGGGCTGGTGTGATGGGGTATCGTCCCGTGAGTGAGATAAAGCCGGATAAAGCAACAATTGCGAATATTCGTACTATGGTAGAACGCTCATTAAAATTTTTTGAACGGTATGGAAAAAAGGTGCTGGATGGTTTTACTTTTGAAGGTGGATATACAGATGTTGTGAGTTCAGGTGATGGTGATTTCACTACATCTGATACACTGTGGGATTTTAAAGTATCGAAAGCAAAACCTAAAAAGGAGCATACGTTACAATTATTGATGTATTGGAGAATGGGGCTTCATTCTATTCATTCAGAATTTAAGCACATTCAGTATTTGGGGATTTATAACCCACGATTAAATGTTGTATACCGGATTTCCGTGAAGAAAATACCTGTGAATGTGATAGAAGAAGTTGAACATGAAGTGATTGGATATTAAAAAATTTATATAAATGTTGTTGCTTTTTTGTTACATATACAGTCAGAAATCTGGTATAGTAAAGATGTAAAAACAAAATAAAGTTGTTCATGTGGAAAACTCAAGGGAACGGTGCCTTGTAGGGATGCTGGCGTAATACGTCCGGGAGTGTTGCAGGGGTGACGAACTGCAAGACGAGAGTACAGCTTGTCAATATGGAAAGAAAAGCGGTGAACAGATGACGGAGATGTGAAGTCTCCTGATTCTGTTTGCCGCTTTTTCTTTTGAAAAAATCAGAATAGAAAAGTGAGGTAACAGATATGAGCAAATTGAGAAGTGTAAGAACAGAAATTGCAAAAATGAAAAGAGAATTGGAAGCAAAAGAAGCGGCATACAGAAAGGAAGCGTTAGCGCCTTCTATGGATGTTCTGGCAAAAACTTTGTTGGATGATGAAGAATTTTGTGAGGTACTGGAACAGTACAGTAAGGATGAAGTGAGGGTGATTGCGAAGCATATCGCCGGGAACATGAGCCGGATTATCCGGGAATCCGATGCGGACATTGACGCACTCCGGGAGAAGAAAAAAGAGAGGGCGGCTAGAAGAAAAGCGGCGAAAGAATCTGTGGAAGTGACAGAGCCTGTGGCGGAAGAACAGGTGGACAGAGCAGAAACAGCCGGAACAGATGGATGGAATTGGACACCGGCAGGTGAGCAGAATCCGTTTGGGCAGAATTAGTGTTCCGGATGAACGGGGGTCAAGGGGGCAGCGCCCCTTTGTCAGGGTCAAGGGGCTGACAGCCCATTGCAAGTAAGTAATGCGTAAGCATTACGGTGGGGTTAAAAAGGTGCGAAGCACCGGCGTAACCCCATACTTGCAGAACTACAATAGACCCTTTGACAATATGTAAAGCAATATTGGAAAGATGAAACGAAAGGAGCGGAATGACGATGGGAAGAGTCAGGGACGAAACACAGCGGAGTGAAGCGGAGAAACTTGTGCGGACGGAAGTGAGGTTTACTCCTGAAGCAAATGAAGCGTTAGAAGAAATTGCGAAAGAGAATAACATCAGTAAAGCACAGTTGATTCGTTACATCGTGGATAATCGTATGGTCGATTATCTTGGGTCTATTAAATTCATTGACCCTGAACAGGGTGAGGAGATACAGCGGGAAATCATGAATGTAATGAATGAACTGTCTGCTGTGAAAACAGAGCTGAGACGTATCGGTGTGAATTACAACCAGGAGATTAAGAATCAGAATCAGATGTGGAAAAGCGGTGTTGCGATTACTGCTCCGAATGGATATTTAGATATTCATGCGATTGAGAAGCTGATTGAAAAGTGGGATGCTTCTGTGGAGAAAGCGGGTGGTGCTTTATGGCATATTCTCGGATAACAGGTGCGAAACGTGGCGCACAAGCAATTCAATATGCTCGTGGTTATGGTACAGGACATAATAATAAAAAGACAAGAAATGAAGTTGTGGGCGAAGTGAACATGCTTCCAGAAACAGTGCTGTCATATGAGAAACAAATGCAGAAATATTGGGACAGAGCGTCTGCAAAAAATAAGAATCAGGTGCGTCGGATTGTGCAGTCGTTTTCAAGAAAAGAGTTGAATCCGGATGACCCGGCGGACATTCAGTTGGCAAATGAAATCGGAATTGAGTTTGCTTATGCAGCGTATCCGGGACATCAGGCGGTGGTTTTTACACAGATAGACGGGGAATCTGGGTTGATACATAACCATGTGCTTGTGAACAATGTGAACATGGAAACGAATTACGGATGCAGTGATGAACAGACAAAATTCCAGTACGTGAAATGGTGGACAAATAAAGTTGCCGGACAGTATTTTGAACTGGACAAAGGACAGCATACGCATGACAAAGTGACACAGAACGAAAGACGGAAACGGCAGGAAAACGAAAAGATTCGTGGAGAGAATGAGAGTCTGCCGCCGGAGAAACAGAAGAAGTTAAAATACATCTGGAAAGATGATTTGAAAGAGAGAATCAGCAGGGCTGCGGATGTGGCATTTAACAGAGAATATTTTCTGATGTTGCTGGAACAGATGGATGTATCTGCTGAAATCCGTCAGCGGAAAGATGGTACAGAATACATTGTGTATACGCTGAAGGATGAGGGAAAACGTCAGCAGGAAAATGCAGTGAAGGAATGGAAAGCGAAAGGTCATAAACTGGGTACAGATTATGATTTGGAATCATTAGACGAACGGTTCAGCAAAGCAATGGATAAAATGGGTGAACTTTTTTATTCTACAGACGAGGAAGGGAAAAACCAACTTCGCAGTGCATATGACGTAGAGCTTCCCGGTATGTTGGCAGATACAGATAAATCTGAGTTTGGGTACATTGTGCCGAAGGAACATGTGAAGCAAACTGTTGATGTTAAAGTGGAGAAAAAGCCGGTGAGACGGAAAGTTGAGAAAACAAAATTGCCGGTAACAGAGAAATCCTCTATGAAACAGGAAGAGAAAAAGCCGCTTTTGTGGAAGGATTATCTTGCGGCGCAGCAAGAGCAGAAAAGAAAAAGGGAACATGAAAAAGTTCCGGAAAAGACAGAAGTTGTAAAGCGTCCTGTTGAAACAATAGATGAATCAGCAAGGCGCAGAAAGATGGCTGTGATGCAGGCACAAAAGAGTAATCAGGCGAGAAAGAAAGCAGAAGAAGAGAAAGTGCGGACGCACAGGTCAGCATTTCAGAAAGATAAACGTCCGCTGCCGGATTTGTCAAATATTAAGTGGAATGAAGGCAAAGGTAATGATGGATTAGGATTTTAAGGAAAGGAAAAGGTAAATTCTCATGACAGAACAGGAAAAGGAAGAATTAAGGCGTAAGATTGAAGCAAGAAAACAGAGAGAAGCTGCTGAAAGAGCAGGAAATATGAATAACAATCAGAAGACGTGTCCCGGTTGCGGGTCGGTAATTCCGGCGAATTATGATGTGTGTCCGATATGTGGTGAAGTTTTACGACAGGGCGTGAAACCGAAGCAGCAGATTCAGAGCAACGACAGCGACAAGGGACAGGGGCTGGCAACAGCCAGCTTAGTGCTGGGAATTGTCGGCGTTGCATTATCTTTGCTGGGATTAGTATTGAGTTTATGGATGTGTATTCCGGGCTTGATTTGCGGTATTGCTGGACTTGTTACAGCGAAGAAAGCGAAAAAGAACGGATGTATCTCTGGAATCCGGACAGCCGGATTCATCCTGTCAATCATTGCTGCGGTGTTGGGCGGAATTGGTGTAATTGTTTTGATAGCCAATATTGCAGTGTTTATGGCTGCGATTTCAACACTTGAGGATACACCTGTCCCGGAAGGAACCAAAACGATAGACCAGTTGGGTGGCGGAGCCACAATTTTGTTACAGTCGTGGCTCATGAGATGAATCAATACGCCTTCAGAAAGCAAAAACGCCTTTTGAGGGCGTTTTTCTCTGTTCTTCTATTCATCTTCAAAGATGGTCTCATTCATCTCCTGAAAGTCAAGAAGCTGTGAAACAGTCATATCCAAACCTACAGCAATTTTGTGAAGTGTTTTCAGCTTTACGTTCTTGGTTCTGCCGGAAACAAGGTCTTGAATAGTGGTATGGGAAATGCCGGATAATACAGATAACTTATTGATTGTGATATTACGCTCTTTGCAGATTTGAAGAAGCCTATGTGAAATTGCGTCTGCGTAAGTCATTCCGACACCCTCTTTCTCAATAAAATCAATGGTTCTATTGAGATTATATGTTGAAGTGTGATAAAATATTGTCGGTACACCGACAATGGTATTGAGAAAAGAGGGGGGATTTTATGGAGCAATGGGAATTTAATCGGCTCGTGATACATGGGACGGAAAAAGAACTGGACAAGGCAATGCAGGAACATCCGGATTTGATGGATAAGTGTGCAGAGGAGATTCAAGCGAGATTGTGGGAATCGCCATTGATGATGGATGAGATGGATTATCAAAGGCTGGTTGACCGTGGGCTGGAAGAGGTCGAAGAATACAACATTACAGATGATATATAAAATACATGTGAGCCTCTGGGATTGCGTATTTGCGTTTCAGGGGCTTTTCCTTGCGTTTGAACAATAATTTTACCATAAAGACGGCAAAGCGGCTTAAAACGCAAATTAGAGCGTCTGGGGGCTATGTGACAGTATTTGCGAAAAAATAAACGTCTCTAAAAACTTGATTAAAGTTGAGCATTAGCGTATAATTGTCTTACGTATTCATCGCCAACTGCGAAAGGATGAATCGAATATGGCAAAAGTAAGAAAGGACGCTAACGGCAGAGTTCTCCATGCTGGAGAATACCAGAGAAAGACAGGAACCTACGAGTACAAGTACAGAGACGCTAATACTGGCGAGACAACGAGCATTTCTGCTTCTACGTTGGAAGAACTACGGGAGAAGGAGAAAGAGACGCTGCGGGGTATCTACAGCGGCGTGAAGGTCGGAGCCACCGGCAGCATGACGGTCAATCACGTTTTCGATAAGTGGTACGCTGTTAAGAGAGGTATCAAGCAGACCACAAAAGGTAATTACAAGTATATGTATGATACCTTTGTCCGGAAGGACTTAGGCATGCGAAAGCTAAAAAGCGTGAAAAAATCGGATGTAAAGGCTTTTTACAATCGCCTATATGATGCCGGGATGCAGTCGAATACGCTGGATGTGATACAGAACGTTCTACATCAGGTTTTCGATTTCGCTATTGATGACGGGCATATTCTTCTGAATCCTACGGATAAGGCGTTGCGTGACTTAAAGACGGAAGACCGGAATAAGCGGCTGGCAGACCCGGAACATCTGGATGAGGTGCTGGATTTAGAGCAGCAGGCAAAATTTAAGGAATTTATGGAGAATCATCCAACTTTCTATCATTGGTATCCGATTTTCGTGACGATGATGGAAACCGGCATGAGGGTGGCAGAGATTACCGGTCTGACGTGGGATGATGTGGATTTAGATGAAATGGTTATCCATGTGAGGAAAAATCATACCTATAATCCAGACCCGGAGACCCGGAAGTGTGTCCATCATATCAGTACCACGAAGACAGTCAATGCGTTCCGTGATATTCCCATGCGGCATGATGTAGTGGTGTCGATGGATAAGCAGCGGGCATTGTGCAGACCGTGTAAAGACGTGATAGACGGAGTATCCGGCTTTGTCTTTGCGAACCGGGAAGGGCATGTGTACCATCAACAGCCCTTGAATCTGGCACTGAAACGGCTGTCCAGAGAGTATAATGAGATTGCGGTTCAAAAGAACTGGATATTGCTGCCTGCACACCTGCACTGTCATATGCTACGGAAGACGTTCTGTACGAACCTTGCGAGGGCTGGCGTAGACCTACGGTCAGCAATGGAACTTATGGGACACGGAGATGTGGAAACCACCTTGCAGATATATACGAAGGTGACGAAGGATATGATGACAAAGGCGGTTGTCTCTGTGGATGAGTACATGAGAAGCTGATTTTTCGCAAAGAAACGGTTTTTCGCAAATTTGCGAAAATTTAAAACCAGAACAGGCTTGGTTTTAATGACGGTGAAAGTAAAACGCCTTAGAATACAAGCCTGTAGTGGCTTTTATCCGTGATAATAATATCCCGACCATGAAGTCACAGGGGGCAGCAAAGAACGCCGCAAACAACGAGGCGCAGTCCGTTGCGCCGGCACAGACAGCGGCGGCATCCGCTCCTGCTCTTGACCTGTCCAAGGTGAAGATCGAGCCGCTGTTTGAGGATATGGTGGACTTTGAGACATTCAGCAAGTCCGACTTCCGGGCTGTGAAGATCGAGGCGTGTGAGGCTGTTCCGAAGTCCAAGAAGCTCCTGAAGTTCACCCTGAACGACGGATCAGACAGAAAACGCACGATCCTGAGCGGTATCCACGAGTACTATGAGCCCGAAGAGCTGGTTGGAAAGACAGCGATCGCCATTACAAACCTTCCGCCGAGGAAGATGATGGGCATCGATTCCGAGGGTATGCTGATCAGCGCCGTGTATGAGTATGACGGACACGAAGGCCTGAACCTGCTGATGGTAGATGACCAGATCCCGGCAGGAGCAAAGCTGTACTAAATCTTTAAATAGAGCAAACAAGGACACTTTTCTAAGAGAAATTTTAGAGGGTGTCCTTTTTCTATTTATGTGGCGGGAAAATGGCAGTGGGATCGAACCGGAGTGAACCAGGGAATAAGATGGCATTTTTATCGTACACCTGACCCTCTAATCTGTAGCTATAAGAAACAAAAAATGTTAGATAGCGATAAGAGGAGGAAACAATGGCAAAGATTTATTTTACATTGACAGGAACGAGGCACTATTTTGGAGATGATTTTTTGAAAAAGGGGATGCGGATTGAATTAGAAAAGGAACCGGATAATAAATATGACCGGGAAGCGATCATGGTAAAGGTGAAAGGCCTTGGAAAGATCGGTTATGTGGCAAACAGTATTTATACCGTGCTGGGGGAGGCTGTGAGTGCCGGCCGTCTGTATGATAAGATTGGCGACAGAGCGGCTGCTAAAGTTGTTCTGGTAACTTCAAACGGTATCCTGTGCAAAGTGTGTAAAAAGAGCCTGGCGCAGAAGATTAAGGATTCAGAAGAAGAGTAATAGACAGAGCCTGGAGGAAGTTTGTCTTTCCGGGCTCTGTTACGCATTTGGAGAAGGTATAATCGTTCTATCAATACCTTTGGATGTCAATACCTTTGGAATGATAGTAGATGATTTATATGGTATAATAAGCTAAATGGATTAAAAACTGGAGGAAAAGAAAAATGGCAGAAATGGAAAACAGCAAAGACCTGATAAGTGTGTTATGGAATGGTGCGGATATTCTCCGATCTAAAATGGATGCGAATGAATATAAAGATTATTTGTTGGGGATCGTTTTCTATAAATACCTGTCAGATTCCTTTTTGATTAGAGTATATGATCTGCTGAATGATGATAAGCCGGAAAATCTGAAAGATGCTCTGGAAGCGTATAAGGAAGCGCTTGCAGATGAAAGTGCTGAGGAATTAAAGGAGCAGATAAAATTAGAGTGTCATTATGTAATTGAGCCGGAACTTACATATACTTTTTTTGCAGAGATGGCAAAAAATAATTCTTTTAATCGTGAGCAGTTACAAAAGGCTTTTAATAATATAGAACAAAGTGATCCCTTATTTGCAGATCTGTTTACTGATATTGATCTGTATTCTAACCGTCTGGGAGCGGGAGATCAGAAGCAGAGTGACACAATTTCAAGTTTGATTAAGGAAATTGACAAAGCGGATTTATTGAACACAGATGCGGATGTGCTGGGAAATGCTTATGAATATCTGATTGGACAATTTGCTTCTGAAACAGGGAAAAAGGCTGGAGAATTTTATACACCTCAGGCTGTGTCAAAAATTTTGACAAGAATTGCAATCTCCGGGCAGGAGAAAAGGAGAGGATTGTCTGTATATGATCCCTGTATGGGTTCTGGTTCTCTTCTGCTGAATGCTAAAAAATACGCTTCAGAACCAGAGTATATCAGATACTACGGGCAGGAACTGATGACATCCACATATAATCTGGCAAGAATGAATATGTTTCTGCATGGGATTGCTCCGGAAAATCAAAAACTCCGCAATGGTGACACGTTGGATGAAGACTGGCCTACCGGAGAGGAGACAGATTTTAACATGGTGCTTATGAATCCACCGTACTCTGCAAAATGGAGTGCGGCAGCAGGCTTTCTGCAGGATGAAAGATTCAGCGACTATGGAGTGCTAGCACCTAAGTCAAAAGCGGATTATGCATTTTTATTGCATGGACTGTATCATTTAAAGAGTAATGGAACTATGGCGATTGTATTGCCTCATGGAGTCCTTTTCCGCGGAGCGGCAGAAGGGAAAATACGGGAAAAACTGCTTCGGGCAGGTAATATCTATGCAGTCATAGGACTGCCGGCGAATTTATTTTATAATACATCGATTCCTACATGTATCATTGTGTTAAAGAAGCATAGAGATGGAAGAGACGTACTGTTTATAGATGCCTCGAAGAAGTTTGAAAAAGGTAAAAGACAAAATGCGATGACAGATGAGCATATAGATGCCGTTATTGATCTCTATAAGAATAGAGAGACTGTAGAGAAAGAAGCTTTTCTTGCCAGCTTTGAAGATATTGAAAAGAATGATTTTAATCTCAATATACCGCGATATGTTGATAATTTCGAGAAGGAAGAAGAAGTTGATCTAAACGCGCTTTTAACGGATATGAGAAAGACGGATGAAGAACTTGAAAATGTACAGCAGGATTTTGTGTCACTTCTCAAAGAATTAACTTCATCGGATGAAAACATCATGGCATCGTTAAATGACTTGATTGGAAGGATCGAGAGGTAAACAAATATGGGAAAACCAGAGATCAGATTTAAAGAGTTTACAGATGATTGGGAACAGCGTAAGTTGGGAGAGATAGGCGAAGTTATTACCGGATCGACGCCGTCAACGCAACATCCGGAATACTATTCAGAGGACGGAATGCCATGGGTAACGCCGACGGATATAGTAGATAATATTATTTATGATACACCACGAAAACTAAGCCCTATTGGTGAAAAAGTTGGCCGTGTAGTTCCTGCCGACACCATTTTAGTTACATGTATTGCGAGTATTGGAAAGAATGCAATGCTTGTAAATACAGGGAGTTTCAATCAGCAGATCAACGGTCTTGTGCCTGATAAGAAAAAATATGATCCGTATTTTTTATTGACGGAAAGTTTTCATTGGTCGGCAAAAATGAAGCGTGAGGCAGCTGCTGGTACAATGCAGATTGTTAACAAAAATGAGTTTTCTGCAATTGAAACCTATGTACCGGAATTGTCTGAGCAGAAAGTCATTGGAGCTTATTTTTGCCAGATAGATAAACTTATCACTCTTCACCAGCGGAAGTGTGATGAAGTAAAAACATTGAAAAAATATATGCTTCAAAAAATGTTTCCTCAAAATGGAATGAATATTCCAGAAATAAGATTTTCTGGTTTTACTGACGTTTGGGAACAGCGTAAGTTTGGGGAGTTAGTAGAAAAATATGAAGACCCAGTGGAAACTCCGACTGAAGGTTATATGCGACTTGGGATTAGGAGTCATGCAAAGGGGACATTTCATAGTTATGTTGAAAAAGGAAAAGAACTTGAAGCAGCAAAAATGTTTCGAGTGGCTGCGGATAAATTTATTGTAAATATCACATTCGGATGGGAGCATGCAGTTGCAATTACAGATGAAAATGATGCGGGAAAGCTTGTTTCTCATAGGTTCCCACAGTATAGTTTCATTGAAGGAATGATTCCAAAATTTTTCAGATATTTGATTTTAGATGAAAATTTCAAGCATCATTTGGAACTATCTTCTCCAGGTGGGGCGGGAAGAAATAGAGTTTTGAAATTAAGCGATATGCTTGAATACAAAATGAGTTATCCTGGTTCCGAAGAACAGAAAAAAATAGCAAAATTTTTTGATAATCTCGACCACCTTATCACCCTTCACCAACGGAAGTGTGATGAATTAAGAAAAATGAAGAAATTTATGCTTCAGAATATGTTCCCTAAAGAATGAAAAGGTGAAAATATATTTATAGCATTTCAAGATTGAGGGAGAGCTATGATTCACATCAGTAATCGAGTGAAAAGGATAAGCCCTAAAACCATTTCAAGGAAATGGGACTTATCAAAAGGAGGTTTTGAATGAGCGAACAAAAGAAAAAGATTGGTTTTACAGTTGCTTGTGTAAATGAATTTGCCCGGAAATATAATCTGAGTGTGCGGGAAGCATTCCGATATCTTTTCCACTTTAAAGGAATTGACTTTATTAAAGAAAACTATGATGTGGAACATACATTGGATTTTGAAACTATATTGGAAGATTTGGGGATGATGTGCCGTAGAAATGGAGGTATGCTATGAGATTATATCATGGAAGCAACATAGTAATAGATAGTATTAATTTAGCGATGTGCAGGCCATATAAGGATTTTGGACAGGGGTTCTATTTGACAGATATCGAAGAACAGGCAGAAAAGATGGCTGCAAGAGTGTCTAAAATTTACGGCGGATTTCCAGTTGTGAATATATATGAAATAGATGACAATTTTAGAGAATTACCGGATTTAAGAATAAAAGATTTTGGCGTACATACGACGGAAGAATGGGCAAAATTTATAATGAATAATCGGAATAGAACATTTACAGATGAAAAAAGTCTTCTGTGCAATAGAGATAATAAATACGATATCGTAATAGGTCCTGTTGCTGATGATAATATGACATTATTATTCCGACAATATGAAAATGAAATCATTGATTTTTCCACACTGCTGAAAGGAATGATATATAGAAAAACATCTTCGCAATATTCTTTTCATACAGAAAAAAGTATTAAACTTTTACGGAAGGTGGTCGATTAAAATGAATGAGCAGAAACAGTTAATTGAATATATGATACAGGATGTAGTTGATATGCTTGCGACGGATCAGAATATAGAATACGACGAGGCAATGAATAAATTTTATAATTCGGAAGTTTTTGAAAAGCTTCAGGATGAAGAAACCGGACTATATCTGGAAAGCTCGGGATATGTATATGATCTTTTTAAGGATGAGCTGAATTTTGGACATATTATTCAAGCAGAGATATAGATTATAACCGTTCAGAGCGATATATGGAGGAAATTTATGATTTTATATCATGGTAGCAATGTGGAAGTAAAAAACCCGAAAATTATCCAGTCAAAAAGATTGTTGGATTTTGGGACAGGTTTTTACCTTACAAGTGATTATGAGCAGGCGAAGAAATGGGCGATTCGCACTACTGCCAGGCGGGAAAAAGGAGTTCCTATTATATCCGTATTCAGTTTTGATGAAAGTGAATTTGAAAAACTTGATGTACTAATTTTTGACGCAGCAAATAAAGAGTGGCTTAGATATGTAGCTGCACATAGAACTGATAAATCCATAAAAGATACATACGATATAGTTACCGGGCCAGTGGCAAATGACCAGGCAATCCGTACTGTAAATAATTATCTGAAAGGCTATTTTACAGAAGACATTGCGATACAATTATTACTTCCACAAAAATTAAAAGATCAGTATGTTTTTAAAACAGAAAAAGCACTTTCGATCCTGAAATTTAATGAGGTGAAATTCATATGAAAAGATTGGAACCTGAAATTATAGATTATTATAACAATGAAGTGGTTATGATGATAGCTGACAAATATGGATTGAGTCAAATGGAAGCCTTGAAAGCATTTGTATGCTCAAAAACACATGAAATGCTTGAGAATGAGGAGTGTGGAATGACTGAATTCGGTGCAGAAGCGATCTTTGAAATATGGGAGTGTGAAAAGGTTACAGGCGATCCTAGAAATTCTGTGTATATAAGGGAGGAATAGTATGACAGAGGAAATGAAATTCTTTATGTACTTATTGGAATATTATTCCGCATACAAAAACAAAAAAACAGGAGATGTGCTTAAGGAGTGGGAAAAAGGCGGAATTATTAAAAAAATATATGATAATTATTGGGTCTATCATACTGAACGAATTGAAAACGCCTATATGGACATTGATAGTTTAATGAAAACAGGGAAAAGTGCATGGTAATATCGACATAAAAAAACGGTTGCTTGGGAACAGCGTAAGTTGGGAGAGGTTGCTATTTACAGACGTGGTTCATTCCCTCAGCCATACGGAAAAAGTGAATGGTATGATGGCGAAGAAGCTAAGCCATTTGTTCAAGTCGCTGATGTAACAGACGCCATGAATTTAGTTGATGACACCAAACAAAAAATCAGTAAGCTAGCTCAACCAATGAGTGTATTTGCTGAAAAAGGTTCTGTCTTGGTCACTTTACAAGGAAGTATTGGGCGTGTTGCAATTACGCAATATGGAGCATTTGTGGATAGGACAGTTCTGATTTTTGAAAAATACAAGACAGAGATAGATAATTTATTTTGGGCTTATGTTATTAAACAAAAATTTATAGAAGAAGCTCGCAAAGCTCCGGGCGGAACAATAAAGACCATTACAAAAGAAGCATTATCAGACTTTGATTTGTTACTACCAAATTACAATGAACAACAATAAATTGGTTCGTTTTTCAAGCAGCTTGACAACCTTATCACCCTTCACCAGTGTAAGTGTTTTCATATCCAAAATGTCTTAAAGTTCATAAGAGTTAAAATCATAACAGTAGAAAAGGAGAAAAGCGATGCCTGAATTAGAGTCAATGATAGAAAAGAAACTGATTGAGCAGTTGAAATATGGTGAATCTCAGTGGACTTACCGGCCAGATTTGAAAACAGAAGCGGATTTGTGGGCGAATTTCAGGTATATCCTTGAGCAGAATAATAAGGAGCGTCTGAATGGACAGACGTTATCCGATGCAGAGTTTGAGCAGATAAAAAACCAGCTTCAGTTTTCTTCATTCTATAAGGCGGGAGAATGGCTGGTGGGTGAAAATGGGAAAGTGCAGGTTCATGTACAGCGGGATACAGATCGCCTGCATCTTGTAGTGATAAATCATGAGCATATCGCAGGCGGCAGCAGCGTCTATGAGGTGATCAATCAGTACAGTGCATTGAGAACGGAAGAAGATGATAAAATTCCAACCCGGGACAGAAGATTTGATGTAACTTTGATGATTAACGGACTACCATTGATCCATATTGAGTTGAAAAATAAACAGCACTCATATATGGAAGGATTCCGGCAGATAAAGAAATATATCGGGGAAGGAAAATTTACCGGAATTTTTTCCGCGGTGCAGATGTTTGTAGTGAGCAATGGTGTAAATACAAAATATTTCTCGGCAGCAGGTGATACGGAGCTCAATGAAAAGTTTATCAGTGGCTGGGTAGATAAGGATAATAATCCTGTGACCGATTATATTGATTTTGCCAAAAGTGTACTTCGCATACCGGAGGCACATGAGATGATTGCCAGATATACAGTATTAGACAAGGAAGCCAGGAGGTTAATCCTGCTTCGTCCATATCAGATCCATGCCATTGAGGCAATACGGGAAGCGTCTAAGACAGGCAGGTCGGGATTTGTGTGGCACACAACGGGATCGGGGAAAACACTGACATCCTATAAGGCGACAAGAAATCTTCTGATGGATATTCCATCAATAGATAAAACAGTGTTTCTCATTGACCGGAAGGATCTGGATGCGCAGACAACGATGGCATTTCAGGCCTATGCCAATAATGATCTGATTGATGTTGATGAGACTGATAATGTAGATGACTTAAAGAGAAAACTGAAAGCGGACGACAGGCGGGTTATTGTCACAACAATCCAGAAGATGCAGAGACTGATCTCCAGAAGGCTACGGGAAGGGACTTCGGAATATACTAAAATTAAGAATTTAAAGCTTGCTTTCGTAGTAGACGAGTGCCACAGGGCAGTTTCCCCCGGGACTAAGAGAGAATTGGAAAGATTTTTTGGGAATTCTTTATGGTATGGTTTTACAGGAACGCCGAGATTTTCAGAGAATCCGTATCCGCAGATGGGCGATCTGCCCCGGACAACTGAAGAATTATATGGAAAGTGTTTGCATAAATACACGATTCAAAATGCCATTCATGATAACGCTGTACTGGGGTTCCAGGTGGAGCATAACGGACCTAAACACATTTCTGACGAGACGGATCGCAGCGTATATGAGACAGAGTCGCATATGCTGCAGGTTTTGGATGTTATTTTGAACAAGTCATATCACAAGCTGGGATTTCAGAATGGAAAAGGACAGACCTATGAAGGACTGCTTACTACAAGTTCCATCCCGATGGCCCAGAAATATTATGAGCTTCTGGAAAAGGTGAAGAATGGGGAAACTTCCTTGAAAATTGACGAGAAGATCAGACAGGTACTTCCGGATTTCCCGAAGTTTGCCATTACATATTCGGTCACGGAGAATGAGGACGGCTCTCAGGTAAATCAGAAGAAAATGCAGCATGCATTAGATATGTACAATAAGATGTTTGATACAAAATATGACCTGGGTCAGATACAGGCTTATAATGGCAACCTTAATAAAAGACTTGCAAGAAAAGACGACAAGTTTAAGAGGAGAAAAGAGCAGTTGGACCTTGTGATCGTTGTAGACCGTCTGCTGACAGGTTTTGATGCTCCCTGTATGTCTGTTATATTTATCGACAGGCAGCCTATGGGCCCCCACGATCTGATTCAGGCATTTTCACGAACGAACCGGATCTATGATAAGAATAAAATGTACGGACAGATTGTTACATTCCAGGCTCCGAAGATGTTTAAAAAATGTGTGGATGATGCAGTGAAACTCTACTCTGCAGGAGGTACAAATAGCGCTATCCTGGCAGAATGGGATGAAATCGAGTCCGCATTTAAAAAAGCACTGGCAGCTCTCCGGGTATCTGCAGAGACTCCATCTGAAGTACCGGGAATGTCTATGAAAGAGAAAAAGGTGTTTGCGAAAATTTTTCAGAGCTTTGACAGACTGTTTGCGCAGCTTAGATCCTTTTCGCAGTATGAGGACAGTATGCTGGAGGAATATGGGATTACGGAGAAAGAATATGAGGATTATGCCGGACATTATCAGAATGTAATGGAGGAAATCAAAATAGAGAAGGAAGGATCTGAAGACGAAGGAGGTGAGACGTCAGAGGCTGATCCAGAGTATGAGCTGATGGCATACAGTAATACCAAAATCGATTATGAGTATATTATTAATCTGATACAGAATATTGTGACGCCAGATGAGGATGCTGATGCTCTTACTCCGGAAGAGCGTCAGAAGCAGATTGATGAGGTTAGGCAGTACGTTGAGGAACTCAGAAAGGAGAATCCAAAGATTGCGGATATTATGTCCGGTTTAATAAGTGAGATTGAGGCGGACGAGGAGAAATACAGAGGACAGTCTATTCTGAATATTGTAGAAAATATGAAGAATGAATGTATTGATAAGGTGATTTCTGATTTTTGTATTACATGGTATGCTTCTAAAGATGATGTAATGTATGCGGCGATGCATTACAGAAATGGGGAGATACCGAATGCGAGTGTGATAAAATCTACGATTGATTATACAACCTACAAAACGATAAGCGAAAAACCGCTGCCCAAGTTTAAATATTATGCCCAATGTATGGCAGATTTAAAGAAAACATTGGATGAAGAAGTCAAGCCATTGATCAGCCATTCGTAATACGGATATTAAAAGAGCATCAGAGTCTGAAGCATTATATCAGCGTAAGTTATTTCGGGAAAGGAAGGTAGCGGGAGCTTATGCAAAGTGATATGAATAAGACACAGCTCTTTTATGAGTATTATAAACAATGGGTAGACGTATATAAAAAAGGTGCGATCAGAGAGGCTACGATGGCAAAATATCTAATGACTCAGAAGTGGGTAGAAACACTTGCACCAGATCTGTTAATATCAGATCTTACGAGAACAGCATATCAGCAGCTTCTCAATGACTATGCCCTAAATCATGAAAGGCAGACTACGCTGGACTTTCATCACCAGCTTAAGGGGGCTATACTCGATGCTGTTGATGAAGGATTGATTGAAAGAGATCCTACACGTAAGGCGATCATAAAAGGGAAACCTCCGGGAGTTAAGAAAATAAAGTATCTGAATCAGTTTGAATTACATACCTTGATAGCCAGTCTGAATCTTAAAGAGAAACCGAACTGGGACTGGTTTATTCTACTGGTGGCAAAGACCGGTATGCGATTTTCGGAGGCGTTGGCAATTACTCCGGGAGATTTTGATTTTGCGAGGCAGACTTTATCTATTAGTAAGACATGGGACTATAAAGGTGAGGGGGGATTTCTGCCTACCAAGAATAAATCTTCAGTCCGAAAAATTCAGATTGACTGGCAGATCGTTGTTAAATTTGCGGAGCTGACCAAAGGAATGCCGGAAGACAGACCGATTTTTGCCGGGAAAGCCAAGATTTATAATTCTACGGCTAATGATGTGCTTACAAGACGTTGCAGGGAATGTGGAATATCAGAAATTTCCATTCATGGACTCCGGCATACGCATGCATCACTTTTGCTGTTTGCAGGAGTATCTATTGCGAGTGTTGCCCGAAGATTAGGACATGCAAGCATGACGACAACACAGAAAACATACCTGCATATTATACGAGAACTCGAAAATAAAGATGTTGATCTGGTAATGAGAACTCTGTCAGGCTTATAAAAGGATAGTGGTAGGAAAATTTACGCTGATATGGATGAGCGGTGCACCCGTTACACGGGTGCACCGCAAGTATATATACAGGTTGCCTAAAAAGCGCACAGGTTTAATTTTTTGCATGCCAGGTATAGTTTTTGTTACAGGTTTTTCTCCCGGAGGACTTAAAATAGTACGTGATGATATGATAAGATAGACTCAGTGTACCGGCCGGCGGAGGGGCTGGCCGGGCGCTCCTGGGAGAAGAGGTTTTTATGAAATTATTGAAACTTGTGATCGTGGACGATGAACCTATCCTGCTGCAGGGACTGCTTGACACCTACGACTGGGCGGACATGGGTTTTAAGGTAGTGGGCTCAGCCCAGAGCGGCGAGCAGGCCATAGAGGTGATCAAAGAGACAAAGCCCCATGTGGTGCTGACGGACATACGGATGAAGCAGATCACGGGGCTTATGGTGATGGAGGAGATCCAGAAAACGGACATGGACTGCATGTTTATCGTCCTCAGCGCCTACCGGGATTTTGACTATGCCCAGCAGGCCTGCGATCTGGGGGCTTTCGCGTATCTGCTGAAGCCTATTGAGGATGAGAAGCTGCGGGAGACCATGGGGGCAGCCTACCGGACCTGCATGGAGCAGATGGAGCAGGAAGCCAGATATGAGAGCTGGGAGAAGCTGCTGGTACAGGATGGAACCAGCTTTCAGCAGGTGGTTGTGCAGAATTATGTCCGGGACAGGCTCCCGGAGGAAAAGGTGGAAGAAGTCTTCCGGACGCTGGGAGACATGCCTGGAAATGAGGAGCGCTTTATCACTGTGTACGCGGATATAGATGTGGCCTACAAGATCACGGATTACCTGGATTATGAAGCGGCCAGATTTGCACTTCTTAAAAGGCTGGAAGAGGAGCTGGAGAGCCGCTATTTCTGCTGGCGGGCCGACGGCGAGGAGACGGGCAGCGCGTTTATCGTCCGCACCACGGACAAAGAGGCGGTGGGAAAGCTGAAGCACTTCCTGGAATACATTAAAAAGGAGGAGCAGAGCAGGGTTGTTGCCGCCATATCCAAGCCCTACAAAGGCATTGCCGGGATCAAAAGAAGTTATGTGGAAGCCCGGAAGCTGTTCGAGATTGCCAGTGTGTCCGGAGCGGGTGCTTTTACTTCCCCGGAGGGGGTGGAGCTGCCGGACCAGGCGGCGACGGCCGGAGAAAGCGGGGACGTGGACAACCTGATCGTGAACGCTGTGCGCAGGAACAGTGAGAAAGAGCTGAAGGAGGCCTTTGTCCAGTTTGTCTACGGGCTGCCTCACGAGGAGGAACAGCAGCGGCAGCATCTCCACCGGATGATGCTGAAAGTGGAACTCATGCTCCAGGCGTCTTACGGGTTGTCGGAGGATATCCGGGAAAAGTTCCGGGGCTACTACGATAATCTGGGAACCATCGGCACGGCAAAGATGGTGGATGTCTGTTACCGGATCCTGTGCGCGGCCATTGAAGTGAGAAAAAGTGACGCAAAGCAGGATGAGACGAGATATTTTAAAGAGTACATGTCAGAGGCAGTGGCTTATATAGAGGAACATCTCAGGGATGAGGAGCTGTCCATTGTATCTGTGGCCTCCCACATTTATCTGAACCCGGTCTATTTCGGAAGGGTGTTTAAAAATACGTTCCACATGACGTTCAAGCAGTATCTTCTCCAGCAGAGGATGGAGAAGGCCAAAAAGCTGCTGGAGGAAGGAAAAGGCAGTATCGGAGATATCTTGGAGGCGGTGGGGATCCGCAACCCGTCCTATTTTTCCCATGTGTTCAAGCAGTACACGGGGAAGCTCCCAAGCGAATACAAGAAAGAGTACGAGGGATAGACAGAAATCGATATGAAAAGAAACGAGAAGGTATCCGGCATACAGAAAAAATATCTGAAGTATACGGCGGCGCTCCTGGGGCTTGCGCTTCTTCTCTCCAGCCTGGGGGCCGGCCTGTATGTGAAGAACAGGCTGACCCGGGCGGTGATCGCAAAATACGAGTTTATGACGGAGAGAATGGGCATCAGCCTGGAAAATCTGTTTCGCCAGAGCGACGAGGCGACGGCAGAGTGCGTCCTCTATGACGATGTGCAGCAGAGCCTGCGCAGTAAGGGGCTGGAGGAAGTCAGCCGCATTGGTCTGAGTAAATATTTCGCCTATGTGGGGCTGGAGCACATCGCGGATTACTGCTATGTGGATAATAAAGGGAACGTATACAGTAAATCCTATTCAGATGTAACCTATGAGGATGTGACGGACAGCGGTTTCCAGGAGTATCTGGGAGAGGACTACGCCCGGACGAAATGGTTCTGGGCGAAAGATACGCTTTTTGGAACAGAGCAGGAGGCGCTTTTTATCGGAAGGTATGTCCGGAGCATGGAGTACGCCCACGAGCCCGGGATGCTGTTCTTCAGGATGGATGATGCGTTTCTGGAAGGGATCACAGGGACAAGTGGAGAGCTGACAAGCGAGGCAGCGGTTGGCATTATCGACGCCAAAGGGCAGCTCTGTTTTTCCTCGGTTCCGGAGGAATTCAGCGTGGGTAAGAAGCGCCAGGCGGATATAGCGGAGCGTATCGCCGGGAGCGGGTCTGCCGGCATGATCCTGGAGGGGGAGAGTGTTCCGGGAGGCGTTCTGTCGGCGTACCGGGATGAGGCCAGCGGGCTGGCGGTCTTTTCCTTTGTGCCGGACAGGGTGCTGAACCAGGGGATCTTCCCTGTTTTCCTGGTGCTGGCCGGGATCTATCTTGTGGTGCTGGCTGCGGCCGCGGTGCTGAGTATTTATTTCTCCAGAAGATTTACAAAGCCCATCCAGGAGATCCGGACGGCCATGGCGGAATTTGACGGCAGCAATTTTGACCGGACCATAGAGCTTCACACAAACACAGAGCTGGACGAGATCGGTCACTCCTACAATGAACTGCTCGGGAATATCCAGAGGCTGCTGGAGGAGATCAAGGAGCAGGAGAGAGAGCTGCGCACATCGGAGCTGAACATGCTGATCAGCCAGATCAATCCGCATTTTCTGTACAACACGCTGGATACGATCTATATGCTGGCGCGGATCAACAAGGAAGAGACGACTATGCGGATGATCCAGGCCCTGTCCAGATATCTGCGGCTGTCGCTGAGCAAAGGAAACGATATAGTGACTGTGGAAGACGAGCTGGAGAATGTGAAGAGTTACATGGAGATCCAGCAGATACGAAACAAAGATCTTTTCTCCTACCAGGTAGACTGCTGGGTGGATGCCGCCCACACAACTGTTCTGAAGCTGGTCCTGCAGCCGCTTGTGGAAAATGCAGTAAAGTATGGATTCCGGGATATTTTTGAGGGAGGGCAGATCCGGATCACCGTGTGGAAGGAAGAAGAGGAGCTGTACCTGGAGGTGTACAACAACGGTACCCCCATGGAGGCGGACATGGTGCAGAAGATCAACGGAATGAACAAGCTGCCTCTGGGAGAGATGAAAAACTGCTTTCCGGATAAGAGGCACGGCTACGGCGTGGTAAATATTCTGACCCGGCTCAGACTGAAGTACGGGGACGGGGCAGCCTTTTACTGCAGAGCACAGGAAGATGGAACAAGCTGTACGATCAAAATTCCCCGGGGAGACGGGCAGGAGGCATATGAGCAGGAACAGATACAGATTTAAAGAAAGAGTCATACAGGCGGCAGCGGTTTCCCTGCTTTTCTCCGTGGCAGCCGCAGGCTGCGCGGGAAGGCAGACAGAGGAAAAAGCAGGCGGGGAGGAGGTGTCCATCCCGGTCATCCTGATCGTGGACTCCTCTACAGGCAACAAAAATGAGGAGGATGTGATCCAGGCATTCAATGAACTGTATGATGGGAAGTGGCAGGCGGATGTGGAGTGGGTCATGGAGACGGAGGAAGAGTACCGGCAGAACCTGAAAAGGCAGAATGTGACAGATACCCTCCCGGCTGTCATTACAGATCTCCGGATGCTTCCCGCCTTCTATTATACGATGATCCAGGATGGCAGGATCGAGGAACTGTCCGGGTATATCAAGGAAGATGAAGAGTGGATGGAGATGATCGAGCCGTCGGTGCTGGAGTCCTGCAGCGAGGAGGACGGCAGTATCTATCTGGGCCCTGTCAGTACGGCGGCATTTTCCTGTTCCGGGATCTTCTGGAACGAGGAGCTGTTTGCCCAGGCGGGTATTGAAAAATTCCCCGAAACATGGGAGGAATTCTGGGAGTGCTGCGAGAAGCTGGAGAGCTGCGGCATCACTCCGCTGGCCCTTCATACCGAGGGGACGGCCTGGGCGCCCATGCTTTTTGCCACGGCGGAGGCAGCCTCCACGGAGGAAGGGGCGCAGTTCATGCAGCAGTTCTACCCGGATACCTATCAGGGCGAAAGCGGGCTGCGCATTGCCCGGACGCTGGAGCGGCTGTTTTGGTACACTACAGGTGATGCGCTGTATGCTGATTTTGATGTGTCCTATGAGAATTTTTTCTCCGGGAAGGCAGCCATGATCCCCAATGGATACTGGATGATGGATCAGATTCCCGAAGAGTGGCAGGACAAAGTAAGGTTCTCGGCATTTCCGGAAAACAGGCTGATCTCATCCCCGGAGACATTCGGCTGGGCCATTGTGTCCGGCTACAGCCAGGAAGTCAAAGAGGGGGCGGCGGCTCTTCTGAAGCTGCGCACGCAGATGAACATGGAGCAAAGGGAGGAACTGTTTGAGAAGAACCCGGATTCCCTGACCCAGGCGGAGAGGGACTATATAGAGACTTACAAAAGCGGTCCGGTCCTTGTCCCTAACTACCAGGTGAAATGGAACTCCATCCTGCAGGAGGAGACGCTGGGAACCATCCTTCCGGATCTGGCCCAGGGGAAGATCAGCCCGGAGGAATTTACAAAAAAAGAAGATGAGAGCATCCAGGAATTTCTGGAGGAGCAGTGATGCTTCGGCGCCGGAGAAGATACCGGCGCTGAAGTATTTTTTTTGGCATTCCTGGTTTTTTATTTGATAACGGGGAGGAAGAGCGGCCGGTTATAATAGTCCCAGAACAAAGAAAACAGAGGTTTTCAGAAAGGCGAGGAAGGGTATGAAAAAGAAAAAAGTAATATCATTATTATTAGTTGCAGCCATGACAGCAGGCCTGGTGGCAGGATGCGGAAGCTCCTCTGACTCCGGGGACAGCGGCAGCAGTGAGGCAGAAGGAAAGGTATATTACCTCAACTTTAAGCCTGAGGCGGACGAGTACTGGCAGGAACTGGCGGAAGTCTACACAGAGGAGACCGGCGTGGAGGTGACAGTTCTGACAGCAGCTTCCGGAGAGTATGAGAAGACACTGAAATCAGAGATGGCAAAGACAGATGCGCCTACCCTGTTCCAGGTAAACGGACCTGTGGGACTGGCAAGCTGGAAAGACTACTGCTATGATCTGTCTGACTCCGATATCGCAGGGGAGCTGACAGACGACAGTTTTGCGCTGATGGACGGCGATAAGATGGCAGGTATTGCCTACGTTATCGAGAACTACGGCATTATCTACAACAAGGACCTTCTTGAGAAAGCAGGCTACACAGCAGACGATATCACAGACTTTGACAGCTTCAAAAAGGTAGTGGAAGACATTACGGCAAGAAAGGATGAACTTGGATTTTCCGCTTTTACATCAGCAGGCATGGACAGCTCATCTGACTGGAGATTCAAGACACATCTGGCAAATCTTCCGATCTACTATGAGTACAAGGATGAGGGCATTGACAATACAGACGCCATCAAGGGCACATACCTTGACAATTACCGCCAGATCTGGGATCTGTACATCAATAATGCAACCTGCGAACCGACAGAGATTTCCACAAAGACAGCCGATGACTCTACAGCAGAGTTTGTGACAGAGGAAGCGGTCTTCTACCAGAACGGTACATGGGAGTACAACAACATTGCGGATATCGGGGATGAGAACCTTGGCATTCTGCCGATCTACATCGGAGTTGAGGGCGAGGAGAACCAGGGCGTCTGCACAGGAACAGAGAACTACTGGTGTGTAAACTCCAAGGCATCTGAGGAAGATATCCAGGCAACACTGGATTTCATGAACTGGTGTGTAACTTCCGATGAAGGTGTGGAGGCTATGTGCAAGGATATGGGATTTGTCATTCCGTTCAAGTCCAACCTTGAGTCTGAAAATACACTGGTAAACGAAGCCAACGCGTACATGGAAGATGGGAAAACACCTGTGACATGGGTATTCTCAACCATGCCTTCTGAAGAGTGGAAAAACGGCGTAGGATCTGCGCTGACTGCATATGCGGCAGACCAGACAGATGCCAACTGGGATAAAGTTGTAAGCGCATTTGTGGACGGATGGGCTACAGAGGCAGCGGCATCAGCAGAGTAATCTTTCCGGAAGATCTGAAAGACATATTGAATTGAACAGGAAAGCGGCGGGCAGAAAAAGTCTGAACGCCGCTTTTTCAGAAGGAGGAGGATTTATATGGAAAAAGCGATCAAGCGGTATATGCCCATCTTTGTGCTTCCCACATTCTGCGCATTTATCCTTGGATTTATTATTCCGTTCGTAATGGGGATCTGGCTTTCGTTCTGCAAATTTACCACAGTCACGGATGCGAAGTTTGTCGGATTATCCAATTACATCGAGGCGTTTAAGGACACGGTGTTCAGACATTCTTTCTGGTATACCGCCCTTTTCGCCGTGGTCTCGCTGGTGGTGATCAATGTGATCGCCTTTGCCCTTGCCATGGCGCTGACCCAGAAAATGCGGGGAACCAATATTTTCCGCACGATCTTTTTTATGCCGAACCTGATCGGAGGCATCGTGCTGGGCTATATCTGGCAGCTTATCTTTAACGGCGTACTGGCCCATTACAATACAGCGCTGGGGCTGAATGAGTGGTATGGATTCTGGGGGCTGATCATTCTGGTGAGCTGGCAGCAGATCGGTTATATGATGATCATTTACATTGCAGGGCTTCAGTCCATCCCGGGAGACGTGATGGAGGCGGCCCAGATCGACGGCGCATCGCGGATCCAGAGACTTTTCAAAGTGACCATCCCCATGATGATGCCATCCATCACCATCTGTATGTTCCTGTCTATTACCAACGGATTCAAGCTCTTTGACCAGAACCTGTCGCTGACGGCAGGAGAACCGTCCAAGATGTCCGAGATGATGGCCCTGAACATCTTCAACACATTCTACGGACGTACCGGATGGGAGGGCGTCGGCCAGGCCAAAGCAGTGATCTTCTTCATCATCGTTGTGGCCATCGGCATGCTCCAGCTCCGGGCTACCCGTTCAAAGGAGGTGCAGCAGTAAATGAAAAAGAGAAGCGGGATAAGCACGCTGGGGACCGGCGCTTTCACCATACTGGGGCTGGTCTACATCGCCCCGATACTGATCGTGCTTATGAATTCCTTTAAGAAAAAAGTATATATCAACAAAGAACCTTTTACGCTGCCGACGGAAAAGACATGGAACGGCCTTGAGAATTATCTGACAGCAATCGACAAGTACGAACTGCTCAGCGCCGTGGGCTGGACGGTATTTATTACCGTTGGCTCCGTGCTGGTGATCCTTGTGTGCACATCCATGTGCGCCTGGTATATCACAAGGGTAAAGACAAAATTTACTAAGGCCCTGTACCTGCTCTGCGTGTTCTCCATGGTAGTTCCCTTCCAGATGGTGATGTTCACCCTGTCTCTGGTGGCGGACCGGACCAGGCTCAACACACCCTGGGGAATTATCATCATTTACCTGGGATTCGGGGCGGGGCTGGCAGTCTTTATGTTCTGTGGTTTTGTAAAATCCATTCCGCTGGAGATCGAGGAAGCGGCTCTTATCGACGGCTGCACGCCTCTTAGAACTTTCTTTTCTGTAGTGCTTCCCATTATGAAGCCGACATACATCTCCGTGGGGATACTGGAAACCATGTGGATCTGGAATGACTTCCTCCTGCCTTACCTTGTACTGGACCTGAATAAATACAAGACCATATCCATTGCGATCCAGTATATGAAGGGAAGCTACGGACGCGTGGATATGGGCGCCATCATGGCGGCGCTGATCCT
>OGYQ01000472.1_pt1 | contig 43417 bp, 48 predicted proteins | sample 1576641 | NCBI WGS metagenome assembly OGYQ01 (sample SAMEA3541476, study PRJEB24748) | human gut metagenome | biome: human gut; feature: human-associated habitat; material: faeces | place: China | collected 2012 | reverse complement strand
GCGCAGGCAATGGTCAGCGCACCGCTGGGTGTACTTTGCACAAACGACAAAGGCAATGCCGAACACCACTCCCAGCACGACGCGCAGCTTTCCTCTCACACCGATGCCGAATACGCCGAAAACGAGCAGCAGCGCAAGGGACAGCACCGTTCCCGCGATGAGCGAAACCAGCATTCCCTTGGGGATCCAGTTTTTGTAATCAGGTTTCATGTTCAAGACTCCTTTTTTATTGAGTGTGACTTCTCTCATAAACCGCAGCCGCAATGCACCAGATCATGATAGCACTGTTCGTGCTGCTCTGGCTCATCACGGACATCCATGTAGACACCGGCATCTGCATTGCCTGCGCAATATCCGGTACTGCAGCCAGCAGAAGGTTCCATGTGACCGGATGGAAAGCAAGCATCCACTTTGGATAGCGCGTTTTTCCGGCAAGCAGCATCACAAAATGGATACCAAAAACCAATAGCATCGGAACATACATGGGGAGGATCGCGGGGAGCATATCGTCCTGATAGGCCGTAACCGCCGCAAGCGCGGCCTCCGCTCTGATACGCGGCCCCAGATAGGTGGTAAACCATGCCATGGTGGCCACCCATGTATGGATGGTCAGAGCGATCGCAACGGTGAATATCCCGCACAGAAACTGGATGGTTCTGGTCTTTCTATATTTTTCGTCGATGTCCGCATTCAGTGCTTTTACCACAAAGTAATAGAGAAAGCCCCCAATCGCTCCCAGTCCAACGGTAAGCACGGGCCTCCACAGCCCATAAGAGCCAGACAGATAACAGGCTCTGTTGAAAAGGCCGGTGTCGGTTTTCTGAAGCGGAACGCACCCCAGCAGCCAGTCCCCGGCAGCCATCAATCCACATCCGATCGCGCCAAGAATGCACCAGTGGATGAACTGTTTTGTTTCTTTCGTCTTCATTTTCTTCATTCCTGCGTCCCTATTTTATGATCTTCATGCAAAAGTCGCAGCGGTCATCGCCGCGCCCCAACGTCATGCTTCTCTCCCAGATCAGCTTCGGATGCAGCCCGACGTAGCTGATGTCGTCACTGTCGCAAAAGCAGCGGCACAGCTCCGGGTAGCCGTATTCTGCGCAGGTGTCGTGATAGGGACATTTCACCATATCCACACGCCATATACCGTTGCCGACCTGCAACTCCTTTGGGTCAAAGCCCGCCGCCGGGCCGAAGACGCTCCGCGTGGATTTGACGAAAACGCTGGGAACAAGGCGGTAAAGCCCCGGTATGAGCAGCAGGGTGGCAAGCTGTTTGTGACTCGTTCTCGCCAGCCGCTCCACATAGCCATGAACGATTTGCAGCGCCTCCTCTTTCGGCATGACCCGCTGCAAGGTTTCGTAGGCCGCAATGCCCGGTAAGATCTGCCGCTTGAGGTGGTATTGCTTCTCCTTGCTTGCATCTGCATTTTCAGCCAGCAGCGCATTCAACCGTGTATCAAAAAAGGCCTTCAGCTCCTTGGCGTGCGAGGAAAAGCGCTGTGCCGCAGTCTCCCGAAAATCACGGGAGAGATAGGTTTCCTTCATCGTCCGGCCTCCGTCTCAGGCTTCACGAAGCCCTTCTTTTTATACCCGCAGTCGCAGTATGGGCCGCCGGAGGCGAGAGTGTACTGCCGCACGAAGTCGGTCACGCCGCCCGCTTCGCTCATGGTGTAGTCCAGGCGGCACAGCGCCGGAGTGAGGTCATATAGCCCCAGCTTTTTCATCAGCACACAGATGCCGCATTTGGTGAAGCGTCCCTCGTATCCGCTGCCGTCGGGGTATTCGTAAAACTCCATATTCCATGAATACGGGTTGCGGTCGGCGGCTTTCAAGGCTGCGGTCGCCTTCATGCCGGAAATGTCCTTTTCGGCAAATTTGCTCTTTCCGCTCTTGCGGCAGAACCATTTCATCGGCTTTGTCATCATGGATTTTGCGTAATACTCCGTCAGCCACTCCACATCCGGACGCTCCGGCATGGAGAGAACGAACGCGCCGATCATTGCGCAGTTGACGATGTTCATCTTGAAGCGATCCGCTTTTTCAAACTCCGGCAGGTCTGCGATGATTGCTTTGTATTTCGGCTTTGCATTTTTCGTGATCGCTTTTGCCGTATCGGTATCGTAGCCGAGCACCTCTGTCAGCTGCTTTTGGAATGAGCCTGCAAACAGCGCCCACATTCCCATGGGCATACCTATGTATTTCATTGCACTGTCTCCTTACATTCTCCGCATTTTGCCTTCTCCCGCAGCAAAACCAGCCCCAATACCAAAACCAGCAGGTGTCCGGCGGATTCCGTGCCGTGATCGATCTGATCCAGCGGCCACGGCAGAAGCGTGAAGAGATTTCCCACAATCCCCGTAAAAACGATGGGGTTGCAGAAGGATGCCAATATCCGCTGTGCTGTGTTTTTCAGCGGGAGCATCCTTTTCCAGATCATAACGAGCATCACGACGGAAAGAAGTACATCACACAGGATATATGCTGCCAGCAGCGGCGCGGCGTTGCAGTAAAAAACCTTATTGGCGATCTCTGCTGCCGCCTGCATATCGCCGTATTTCTCAAAGGTAAACTTGAAGAACAGCGCCATGTTCGTAAACATAGCATGGACATAGCCCCAGCAGACCGTGCCGGTGAGATAGGCGATCTGAAACAGCTTGACCCACTTCTGCTGCTTTGGTTGGGTGAGGTGCCGCTTCAGGAGCTTCCACATCTGGTGAAAACCGATGTAATAGAGTGCCGTTCCGAGAACACCGCAGATAATGCTGACCACCATGCGCCATGTGGCCATATCGAGATAGGCGACTTTGACCATCAGTCCGATGGATTCCGTGCTTTGGGTTTTCCCGGTCGCCGCAAACAAAAAGTCGCCGATCACATAGAGCAAGCACCCGATCATTCCCGCAATAAGCGCTCGTTTTTCTTTACTCGATTTCATTTCCTGCCTCCAAATCCGATCTTCACGATCTGCATTTTCATCATGCCGTTGCCGACCTTTGCGAGAAAACGGAAAAAGCCGCTGACGGATGGGTCGCGGAGATCGTTGTAGCCCAGCATATAGCCCCGACTCGTGACCTGCAAACGGCTGTCCCACAGGGAAAGCTCGCTTTTTGCGTTCGAAACCGCAAAATACGCGCCCACATCCTGGATCTTCGCGCTCTTGAGCCATGTCTTGGCAATCATCTTTACCGCCGTCCGGTTCGCTGCGTCAAATACCAGCACGCCGCCGGGAAAAGCGTCTGCCATTTTTTGAACCAAAGCCTTGACCTGTTCGGTCAAAAAGTAGTAAAACACGCCGGAGGCAAAGAACAACGCGCCGCCGGAGGCATCAATTTCCTTAAACCACTCGGTATTGTTCAAATCACAAGAAATGCTTTCCTCCCGCTTTCCGGCGGGCAGCAGTTCATTGCGCAGGGCGATCACATCGGGAAAGTCCAGATTATAAATCTTGCAACTGCCGTTGTCGCAGCTTCTCCCTGTGCTGTCCAGTCCGCAGCCCAGATTGACCACCGCCGCATTGGGGTGAGATTTCAGATAATCCCGCACCTCAAAAGCAAGGTCATTCTGCCGCATGGCCACCTCCAGTGAACCGAAACGCTGCATCAGGCTGCGGGATTTTTTCTCCGCCTCTGAAAAGTCGTAGTCGATCTCGTCAATCAGGCGAACCGCTGTTTCGTCCCGGTAAAGATTCGGGTATAGTTCTGAGCAGACCTTCCGCGCATACAGCGGAATGATCAACGTCTCCTGTACGGTGTTTTTCTCGATTTTATATTTCATATAGGTATCTCCTTCAGTGAATAAATACCGACATAATCGCCGCCAGTGCTGCCGAAATGACCGCCATACCAACTGTGCCGAACAGCCACTTTTTGCCCTTATCCTTGGCTGTAATGTAGGGTTTCAGGTCTTCCGTTCCCGGAACTTCCCATGCGTTCGTATGTCCTACCCAATAGCCGTCAACCCAAAATCGGTCTATGAGATTCATAACGGACAGTATGACCAGCAGCTGCCAAAAGCCCTGAACGAAGCCCTTTGCGCCGTTGAGCGCATAGACACACACCAGCACATAGGCGATGTAACCGGGAACGCAGACAGCTTTGAAAATCAAAGCATTTCGCTTAATTTTCGCGTGTGTTGTAAGTCCCAGCGTTACGCACCGCTCCTGCACCTCCGGGCTGTAAAGATGCACCATGCCCACCGCGCCCTTGCGGATACCCACGGCACAGATGATAATCAGCAGAACCCCCAGCCCCAGACCTTCCAAAACCGTTTGTAAAAGCATTACTTGTTCCTCCTGTATCCTTTTTCGTCCCGGTATTCGGGATGCTCCTTTAAATATGGATCCTTGTTGCCGCAGATGGTATAATCGCATCGGCAGCCGTCCACGCAAGTAGTCGTCCGCACCAGTCTTGCATGGAGCAGCTCCATAGACGCAAAGTCCACATTACACAGGGCGGGCATAATATCCGTAAGACCGTGCTTGATAGCAAACTCCGCTGCCGGGCACGCCGTAAATTCATAATAAATAGGCTTGTCGGTTTCATAAGGCGCAACCGCCATCTCGTAATCGTGCCATTTATCGCAGCCGCTTTTCGCACGAACAAACGCCTTGTACATCAGCTTCCGCCAGAACGGCTTGTTGCAGTCCACAAATTTCAGCTTGCGGAAAGTCGGAAGAATCAGATTTTCCTCCATCTCTTCGATTTCACGGAACGAAGTAACTGCTTTGCAGACCAAATAATAGCTCATGATGGCGATGCAGTCGTAGGTGCCTCCTACGTCGTTGTGGAAGTTCTTTTTGCCGCCCAAGTCGGTGCGCCAGTCGGAGAGAAAGACCACGTACTGCCGCTGTACCTGTTCCCATATCGCCTCCCGCTCTGCTTCCGGGTAGTGCAGGGCGATCTTCGCCCGTATCTCTTTCTTGCAAGGCTTTGAATACAGCACATGGCTTTTGCGGTCGAATAGAAGCTCGTTGTCCTTCATCTGATTGCCTCCCTCCTTGTTCTTTCTTGCGTGCATGAGACCATCTCAGATTTAACCCGCTTTTCGGCAGACAAACCATGCCATGCTTTTCAGGTTTCCCATGTCCACATCCGTATACATTCCATCCAGCCGTGCTTTCAGACTGGAAACCGTTTCATAGGGCGGTGTGAAAAACCCTGCCTTTTCATAAGCATGCCGGACAAACCAATCCGTCCGCTTGTGCTCGCTCTTCACATAGAAGCAGCCGCAGAATGTCCCGCCGGGTCTCAAAACCCGGAAAACCTCCCGATAGGCGGCTTCCTTGTCCGGAAAAGCATGAAAGCCGTTCAGCGACAAAACGATGTCGAAAGTATCGTCTTCATAGGGAAGCGCCCCCACATCTCCCTGCCGGAAGGTTACATTTTTCAGGTGCAGGCAGTCAGCCTTTTCCCGTGCCTGCCTCATCATATCGGGCGAATAATTGAGACAGGTAATGTCCGCCTCCGGCATAGTCCGATAAACCGGCATGGTCAGAATCCCTGTTCCCACCGGCACTTCCAACAGCTTGCCGGAGAAATGCTCCGGAATACCGGACATTGCCTTTTCCAGATAGGCATCGTTTTCCGCCTTGTTCATTGCCCACACCAAGCAGCACACCGCTTTCCCGCTCAGGGTAGAGCAGGTGATCATGATGCCATCATAAAAATTATTGCCGCCCGTCATTCGGTATGCACTGCGAATGGCTTCTTTTCGTTCCATGGTTCTTCCTCCGTGTTTCAATCATCACACGACCGTTTCCGATTTCATTTTTTCAAAATGTCCACGATTTTCGCAAAGTCCTCTTTTGCCTCCTTGAAGATCGGCAGCATACAGTAGCAATGCACCATCTTCGGGCGGGCGGACACCGTATAGGGGACATTTGCTCGTTTGCAGGCTTCCTCAAAGTCCGGCAAAGCACCGTAGAGCACCTCGTCGGCAGAATAGAAGAAGTGAATATCGCCTACGCCGGTAAAATCTCCCCGGGAGCCGGAGAGCATATAGTCCGGCACATTCTCGCAGCCATGCCGCATGATTTTTTCCACTGTCACCATAAAGGCATAGTCGATGGAAACGTCCCGTTTATTGAGCGCCTGCATCCGCGCCTTTTCCGCATCGTTCCACGGCACTTCACCGGGGGATACAACGACGATGTGTCTCGGCTGCGGCAGCGGCTCGGGCTGCGCGTTGTTGTGCGCCGCGATCCCCAAAGCCAGCGCACCGCCAGAGGAAAAACCACAGGTGCTGACATTTCCGCCGCCGTACAGTGTAATTATTTTTCGATAACATTCGTACACCATCGCGTATGTTTCAGTAATGCAGTGTTCCATGCAGAGCGGGTAAAACGGAAACCACACATCACAGCCGGTCTCGCGGCAGAGCTTGCGCATCACAGGCAGGTCGCCCTTATCGGGGCCGATCACCATGCCGCCGCCAAAGAAATAGAGAATCGCGCGCTCGGACGGCTTCGGATGCTCTCGCACGATCAGGCAGGGAAAGCCGTTTACCGCGATCGTTTCATAATATACCTTGCGGTCGGTGGGCGTAAAAACGCCACGATGCCGGTTCTGCTTTTCAATTTCCTTTCGCAGTGCATCCTCCGGCAAGGCGAACGCCTTTTTCGCACCGGAGAGCTTGTATACGCTGCGTAAGATAGATGCAAAGATACTCATGATTTAGCCCCCCTCATTTCCGTGCCGTGATGCACAGCCAGCTTTTCTTTTTGTGTATCTGCACATCGTGAAAGCCCGCCTGCTCCAGATACGCCTTCAGCTCGGCGTCCTTGTAGATGGTCATGCCGCCGATGATCTCCGTCCACTTCTTGTCCTTGTCCGTATCGCCGTTGCTTTCGTTGCAGATGAGTAATTTCCCGTCGGGCTTCAGCACCCGGTAAACCTCCCGGAAGCACTGCGGCAGATCGGGCCAGAAATAGACGGTTTCAAAGGCCGTTACCGCATCGAACCAGTCGCCTGCAAAGATCATATCCGCCACGCTGCCTTGCAGAACGGTGCAGCGGCCCTCCGCTATGGCGGCCTCGTTGACCTTTTTGGATTTCTCCACACTGACAGGGGAATAGTCAATGCCCTTGACAATACCCTCCGGGCATTATTTCAGAAGTCTCTTGATGTTCGCCCCTCCGCCGCAGCCGCAGTCCAGCACCTTGGCGTCCAGAGTAAGCTCCAAAAAGCGAAGTCCCCACCGTGCCACAGGACTGTGCCCCAGATTCATCATGGCGACCATGATTTTCCCGCCAAGCCCCACAGGCTTTCTGGTGTTCTCAAAAAATGACATCTTATCACACCTCCGATTTCACACATTCCGCATAGGTCAGCGGGAAGGATGCCTTCAAAACAGCGCTTTTCCGCACCGTCCAGCCGTTCTGCCGCAGAAAAGTCAGATATTCCTCGCTCGTCCACTTGCTGCGGAGAGGAAAGCCTGCCATCCTCATAAAAAATGCCCTGACCATGCCGGAAAAAGAGTTTCCGGCATGGGTGAAGGTCGGCGCAATCAACACGCCGTCATCCTTCAGAACCCGCTTGATTTCTTGCAGGGCTTTCTCCGGCTGCGGCACGATGTGCAGTGCGTTTGACACGATCACCACATCAAAAGATTCATCCGCGTAGGGCAGGCGGAACATATCCTGCACGGAAAAGTGCAGCTTCGCCGAGTGATTGTCCCGCTTGGCTTCCGCAATCATTTCCGCAGAAGCGTCCGTCGCCTCGATGTGTGCCGCTGCGTTTACGATATGTTTTGCGATTAGCCCCGTGCCGGTCGCCAGATCCAACACCGTTTTTGCTTTCACCACCGGCCGGATGTGCGCACACATCTCCTCATACGCTGCCCGATCCTTTCGCATAAAGCGGTCGTACCGACCGGCATTTTTGTCCCAGAAGTTCTTGTGTTCCGGCATCGCTATCATTCCTTTCGATATTAGATTCGCCTAACCGATACGCACAGTCGCGTAGTTAGAGAGTGCTAACCGCCGTATTTCGGAAAAGCCGCATCTCTGCGGCCTTCCGTTTATTTAAATAACTCCCTGCAAGCGCCGTACACCAGCGTTTCCAGCACCTGCGGGTACAGTTCTCCAATCTGCTCCTTGTGGGAAACAGTCAAGATCAGTCCCCGTACCGTGGCGGCAGCCAAAGAGATGCCGCGATTCGGCGCAAGGTCATATTTCTCCAAAAGTAGACGAATGTGCGTCTCGTCATCGTGGTAATGGACATTTTTGATGTCCTCCGGCAGTCTCTGCAAAAGCAGCTTCGCATCGTTTTCAATGAAAACCATGTCGCCGGTATCGGACAGCCGCCGGCAGACGGCAAGAACCGCCTTTGCCGCACGCTCCGACGGCGGCAAGCCGTTTGCTTCGCTCAGTGCATGGTCAGCCACTCCGTAAAGATCGGAGTGAACGTTCTCCAAAACCGCGAAGAAAAGCATTTCCTTGGATTCGTAGAATTTATAGAACGAGCCCTTTGAAATGCCGACCGCCTTCGTCAGCTGCTCTACGGAGGTTTTCTTCATCCCCAGCGTGACAGCACAATGTCTCGTTTCCTTCAGCAACGCCTTGCGGAGCTGCTCAGTTTCGTAATCGGTAAAAGCCAAGGTCGCACCCTCCCTGAAATATGACCATTTCGGTTCTTCTGGTCATATTATACCGCGCTTCTTTCTGGTTTGCAAGAGGTGCGGAGAAAAAAACGCTAATCAAAAGGGGGTGCAGTGTTGCAGAAAGAGACGCTGGAATTCTGGTAACCGGTAATCGCTGTTGCCGCGGTAAAAGAAACTATATCGTAAATAGGGTAGAGGGAAAATAAATATTTTCGCCCCTCCCATTGAACCGTACGTACGGGTCTCGTATACGGCTCTACAATTTATATTCCAACTTTAACTAAGTAATAGGATAAGGGATTGAGCAGACCAGCTCCATCTTTTATCCTGTTTTCAAGTAAATCCTTGCTGATAATGAAATTCACCACGTTCATTCCGCTTCTTTTGTACCAACCCAGTCTCGAATTTGCAGCTTTAAATATTTCTTTATTGCTAAATCTGTTCTTATGTTTCCAGTTCAGATAGCTTAGATTCCGATAAATGGTTTTGGGTCTCTTCCATTGCTTCATGACAATTACTCTGATTTTATGTCTCAGCCATTCCCCGAGTTCTTTCACAAACTGTTTCATCTTTCCAATTCTGAAATAATTTATCCACCCTCGTACAATCTCGTTTACCCTTTTAATTGTAACTGCAAGTGGTCTCGCTACTGCTTTTCCTCTTTTCAGATATTCGCTCAGCTTCTTTTTCAGTTTCTTTTTCTTTTCATTGGTCGGTCTGACTTTCCATTCTGAACCATTCTATAGTATCGTAAAAATTTGTCTTTTAATACATACTTATCATTCCGAAATACAACCGTGACAGGCTTATCAAAATGTCCACGTTCTTTATAATATTCAATCATAGAATCAATTTTCTTTTCTGCTGGCCTATTCTTTTTAAAACATGGTGGAACTTCAATTTGATTTATAGGAATGCTTCTTATCCCATCAAAGTATTCTGGTTGTGTCGTTGTGATTTTTCTGTGCTTTTCATTTTCACTATTTCTAAGATAAATCTCTGCATTCTTTATATCCATTTCAATTTCATGCTTTTCTGATTCAGATAATTTCTCTGTAGCCGCAATATAAAAAGCACATTTTTCATCTTGCACACACCTTTTTCCTACATTTTCAACACAGTTAATATTATAGCACTTATTTTTCTTCTCTTTGTATATACAGGATATCTGAAGTAATAGATTGCTTGATTGTTGTCCTGTTCAAGTTCATTCAACACTTGCCAAAATGTCGTAGCAAATGCTGAAGAAAGCTGTCGAATCAAAAAGGGGCGTGGACAGTGCTTTGACTATCCACGCCCCTTTATCGGGCAAGAGTATTCGATTATGTAGACCTCCTTCTTGGGGAGGATGCTAAAAAGGATAATTTCCTCATAGGCGGCCATCTTTTACTCTTTTATTAGCTGTCTGTAACTGTTCTGTTCAAACATTGGAGAGATTTTCAGCAAGCATCATAAGGGCCAAAAAACTCTTTTTACTAACAGCATGTTCCATACGGCAGGCATCATCCATAGCGGTTTTTTCATCCACACCGAGGCTCGTCAATAAATCGCAAAAGATATTGTTACGAGTACACTCATCTGATTCATTTTCATTGACTCCCTTTGTCATACCTGTCTGCATTGTTTTCTGATTCCCGAAGCTCTATCGATGTACCGTCTGTGCTTCAGCCAAACGATAGAACAATCCCTTTTGATTCAGAAGTTCCTCCGGCGTTCCCGTCTCTGCGACGCGGCCCTGTTCCAGGACAACAACCTTATCGACGTTTGCAATCGTCCGCATACGGTGCGCAATAACCAGTACAGTTTTCCCCCGCAGCAACACGGACAGTGCCTGCTGAACCAAGTTCTCATTCTCCGCATCCATGGAAGCTGTGGCTTCGTCCAAAATAACTACCGGCGCATCCTTCAGGATCGCCCGGGCGATAGAGATACGCTGCCGCTCGCCTCCTGAAAGGGCGCAGCCATTCTCACCGATATTGCTGTAATAGCCGCCAGGCAGACGGGAAACAAACTCCTCGCACTGAGCTGCCCTGGCTGCCGCCAGCACTTCCTCATCTGTCGCCCCCGCCCGACCAAGGCGGATGTTCTCCATAACGGAATCGTCAAAAAGGGTCACATCCTGAAAGACGATGGCATAATTCTTAAACAGCGTTTCCGGCTCCACAGTCGTCACGTCCACGCCACCCAGCAGTACCTGACCGGCATCTGCATCCCAGAACCGGGCTGCCAGACGGGAAACAGTAGATTTTCCGCTGCCGGAAGGGCCTACAAGCGCAGTGATCTGCTCCTGTTTCGCTACAAAGGAAATCCCATTGAGTACAAGCTCATCATTGTACGAAAAAGAAACATCCTTAAACTCAATGTCGTACCCATTGTTCTTACAAACAGGCTGACCAGTCTGCTCCACTGTCGCTTCCATCTTCTTCGTCCGCTCAATGCTGACAAATGCAGAAAACAGTTCCGCCATCAGCATAAAGCAGGAACCAAAGGGTTCATAAACACGGCCTGCTACCAACAGATAAAGAATAAACATATTGACGGACAGCATATTTTGAGCTACCAACAGACCTCCAACCAGCAGAACTGCCACCAGCCCAAAGCGTACTGTCAGCTGCGCCAACGTCACAGCAGTACCTGGAGCCAGCTCATTACGAAACGCACACTTTACCACATAATCCAGTTTTTTCTCAACTCCATCCAGGTATTCCTGTTCCAGACCGGCGGAGCGAAGCTCCTGTATGGTATCCAGATATTCCTGCACCCCATCATAAGCGGCACGGTGAGCGTCATAATTGCGGCTTTCCGCTTTTGTCTGGGCCTTTCTGGCCGCTATCAAAATAAGCGTAGCTACCGGTACCGGCAGAACAATGCACAGCCCCATGCGCCAATCCATGATCAAAAGCCCCACGGACACAATCACAAACATAATGACTGTTCCAAAGAGACTGGGAACCGCATTGGAAAAAATTCTTTCCAGTTTAGAGCAGTCACCCATCATGGTTGTTGTCAGATCAGACAGATCACGCTGACCGAAAAATGCCAGTGGAAGCCGCCGCAGCTTTTCCGCCAGGGTAATTCTCCGGTTAGCGCTTTCTTCGTAAGCCACTTTATAAGTCAGGTTATACTGAACCCATTGGGTTATGAAGATCAAAAGTAAGAGAACCGCCGCCATCAGAACTATCACTCCTGGCTGCATTGTCAGTTCAGTCTCCCCGCAGAGCCTGTTCAGAAGTCCCATGGTCACCAGCATCAAGAGGGAAATGGGAGCCATGATGCACAAATGTCCTATCGTAGTTGCCACAATCCCGTGCTTTAATTCCCGTTCCCCCTGATCGCTTAATGCGAATAATTTCTTCAGCATGGTTTCACCTCCTCTTTCCGGTCAATCTTCCAGGCGATTGCCTGATTGTAATCTGCCCACATATGGGCATACTCGCCATTCTTACCAAGCAGTTCCTGATGCGTTCCCTGTTCTACCAGACTCCCTGCTTTCATTACCAGGATCTGATCCGCATCCTGAATGGTGGACAGCCGGTGCGCAATCATAATGACTGTTTTTCCCTTTGTCAGTTCCTTCAGGGCTGCCTGAATCTGTATCTCATTTTCCGGGTCGGCAAATGCCGTGACTTCATCCAGAATGATGACCGGTGCGTCCTTCAGAATTGCTCTGGCAATAGCCACCCGCTGTACTTCTCCTCCAGAAAGATAGACGCCTTTCCCGCCCACGATGCTGTCAATGCCCTCCGGCAGCTTTGCCAGAATATCATCACACTGTGCCAGACGGGCTGCCCGCAGGATATCTTCCCGGCTGGCATTTTTGCAGCCGCCGCGGATATTTTCCTCCAGTGTTGTTTTCAGTAATTTGGGATTCTGGAAGACAAAAGCAATCTTTCCCATGACTTCCTGTCGGGAAATCTCAGAAAGTTCCACGCCGCCCAGCGTAATACGCCCCTCCTGCACATCATAAAAGCGGGGGACCAGGGTCCCGATGGTGGTCTTGCCGGAGCCGGAATGTCCCACCAGTGCCGTAACGGTTCCGGCTTTTGCTGTAAAACTGACATCTGAAACCGCAGGCTGTTCTCCTGTGGGATAGGTAAAGGTCACATGCTCAAAGCAAATGTCGCTGCCCTGTGCCATTTGCGGCTCCTGTGCCTCTGACTGCTCTCTGGCAAGCAGAATTGTGTCAATCCGCCGCATAGATTCCATAGCCTGCATCTTATAGTTGCTCATGTACATGATCTTGTTGAGAACAGATGCGCATGCAGGTGCAAAAATCAGATAAAACAGGAAATTCTCTATAAAGGCAGTCAAATCTCCCGCCGAAGTCATGCCGATGAGTGCGGCAGGGATCAGCACAAGAAAAGCGGCATTGACCACAGTATTGAAGCCCACATATCCGGGCTTGCAGGCCATAGTAAAGACCAGTGCGTCATCCCGATAAGCATTGATCGCTTCCTTGAAGCGCCGTATCGAATGTACCGACTGTCCAAATACCTTTATCACGGAGATTCCCCGGACATACTCTACCGCCTCGTGGTTCATTTCCTCCTGAGCGTCCTGATAGCGCTTCATGAAATTCATGGTTTTTTCGCCCATCATTGTCATCTGGCAGGCAAAGCTTGCAAGCATCAGAACGATCAGTGGAAGGCCAATGCGCCAGTCCATAGCCAGCATCAGCACAAGGCTGGCAACCGTCGTGACCTGAGCGCTCACCAGATCCGGCAGCTGATGGGCAAGGTAAGTCTCCATTTGGGCGCTGTTTTCATCAATGATTTTTCTTAGCTTTCCGCTGGGATTTTCCTCAAAATACCCCATTGGCATCCTGGACAAATGACGGAGCGCTGCCATTTTTAAATTCTTTTCTGTATGAAAAGCTGCGGTATGGGAGCATATAAGTGCCGCAAAATTAATGATCAGCCCGGCCAGTTCCAGCGCCAATGCCCACACGCCCCACTGCACCAGGGACGAGATAGAAAAACCTCCTCCGGTCAGTCCTGTTAAAAGCACACGGGCCGCAAAATAAACACACACAAACGGTCCCAGAAGGAACAAGGCGCTGATGCCGGACAACAACTGCGCAGCGCCCAGTAGGGGACGATGCCGTCCTGTAAACTCTAACAGGCGCGGAATACCGGTTTTCTGCGGCTTCTTTGTCTGCGCATCCTCTCCAAATACCTTCTTCATATAAATCACTCCTCTCTCATCAAGCGGTATAAATTTCTTTACTTCCCCTGCGTGGATATGCAGAATATGGGTCGCACAGCGCAAGATCAGCTCCGGATCATGTGTCACGATCAGGGTACTGGCTGCCTGTTTATTGGCTGCACGGATCAGTTCCGCTGTCCGCAGCAGATTTTCTCCATCCTGACCGCTGGTCGGCTCATCATAGAGCATCAGTTTTCGCTTCATGCAAAGAGCTGTTCCCAGAGAAAGCCTTTGTTGCTGACCTCCGGAGAGGGAGCCAGGGTGACGGTTCTCCATACCATTTAAGCCCAGCGTTGTCAAAACCTCTTTGCCCTTTTCTTCTGACAGTGCCGGATTATTCAAGGTCAATTCACCCAATACCGTATCGCTGAACAGTTGATGTCCTGCCTCCTGCATGACCAGGTAGACCTGCTCCGGCAGCTTTTTATGCGCGATCTTCTTGCCGTCGATCCGTACTGTACCCGTATGCTTCAAAAGACCTGCCAGGCAAAGACTGAAAGTGGATTTCCCGGCACCGTTTTCTCCGATCACCGCTACGATTGCCCCTGACGGTATTTCTAAATGCGGCACATTCAGTACCTGGCGCATCTGGCGGCTAAACTGAAGCCAATCTATTTCCAGCCCGGTACTCTTTTGTTTTATCAGCCCCATATCGGGCCTCAGCTCATAAAGCTGCTCCTGCTTTACTGCCCTGAGTCCCAACGCTTTGCGCTTCTCCAGCGAAAGACCTGCCGCTGCTTCCGGCGTAAATTCCTGCCTGATCCGGCCCTCCTCCAGCAGCACATAACGGTCAGCGATTCCCTCCAGATACCACAGCCGATGCTCTGAAATCAGCACAGTTCTTCCTTCATCCTTCATCATGCGGATCAACTTCTGCAGTTTTCGGATGCTCTCCATATCCAGATTAGAAGAAGGCTCATCCATAACGATGACCGACGGTAAAGCCGCATAAACGGAGCCACAGGCGATCTGCTGTTTCTCGCCGCCTGACAGTTCAAAAATATTCCGGTCCATCAGCTCCTGCAGGTTCAGACGATAGGACACCTCCTCCAGACGCTTCTTCATCTGCGGGCGGGGGAGATTCTGATTTTCCAGATTAAAAGCCATCTCTCCGGTCGTATCCAGATGGAAAAACTGGGTACGGGGATTCTGGAAGACACTTCCCACAATCCGGGACGTTTGGGGCAACGGTGTCTGCTGCATTTCCTGTCCGCCTACAAGGACATTCCCCTCCAGTTTCCCGGCATAAAAATGTGGGATAAGACCGTTTACCAGGCGAAGCATGGTCGTCTTCCCACATCCGCTTTTCCCACAAAGTACCACACATTCTCCGCGTGATGCCTGAAAGCTTACATCAGACAGCACCTGCATTTCATTTGCTTCCCCGTTCTGGTAAGAAAAGGAAACATGATTCAGTTTGATCAAAACATCTCCTCCCTTCCTCAGAAACAAAGATTCCAGAACAGCAGTCCGGCAGAAACAGCTATTATACACCAATCCAGAGCCTTCATCTGAACCTCCGCATAACTGGTTCGCGGCATATTTTTGTCAAACCCCCGCGCCATAACAGCAGCTGACATCTCATCCACGATAACCGAGCACTGCAGCAAAAAGGGAACCAGCATATATTCCATCATCTGCAGCGGACGACGAAAAACATTTTTCCATGTCAGCGCCATCCCTCTTAATCGGAGCGCTTGATTCACCATCTGCCATTCTTCCTGGATAGTCGGGACAAAACGGAGCATCACCGCCAGAGGAATGATGACCTCGTTTGGCAGATGCATCTGAGTAAATGCACTGATATATTCCCCAATCCTGGAAGTCTGTGTCACAATATAAAAGGCTGCAAACATCGGTAAAATAAACCGGCAGAAATGACATGCCAGCATGATGATATTCTGCAGTATCCCTGACAATCGCGGTGCTAGAAACAGATCGCAAAAAAACATAACTGCAAAGATAAGACCGGTATAAAAAGCCCTCTTCCATTTCTGGCACAGAAGCGTTATCCCCACACACAGGGCAAGAAGGACAAATTCCTGCGGATGTGTCAACCCGGAAAATGCCGAAAGGCAGGCGGCAATAAATACCGCCAGCTTACTTCTCGGATCCAAAAGACCACTGGAAATCTTTTCGCGGTTCACGCTGTAATACCGGCTTTCACAAAATGTTTTTTCAGGATCTTTCTTCCAAACAGACCGCCAAGCAATCCGCCCACCAAAGCCAAAGCAATCAGCACAAGAACAATCCAGCTAGGCGTCAGCTTATCCAGCGTTGCGATATATTCTTCTCCATAGTACCCTGCACAACTTTCTAAGAAGGCATCCTTTGCCAGAATAAGGGCAAAGAAGGGACCCATAGAAGTCAGGTTGAACACACAGTAGCTGACTGCCAGAGCACCTGCAGATTTGCGTCTTTTTGCGGTAATGAGTTCAGCGATTAATCCCCATACAACTGCAAAAATCAGCGGATAAATGGTTGCCATGGACGTAATCAGCCCCACCAGGAGCGCCAGCACCAGGATTGCACCGGTGCGCGGCACCTTGGTGGCATACAGCATATACACAGTTCCCAGTATGATGCCGGCAATCAACGGCGTTGCCAGAAAGAGGATTGGAACAATGGTCAGGACTGAAGACAACACCGTGAGCAGCACTAAATAAATTGCACCAAAGGCGCCTGCGGTAATTAAATCCTTTGTTGTAAGTTTTGTTTTCATATGTATTTCTTTCCTTTCTGCATCTTTTGTTAGTCTTTACTAACTCGTACATATTACCATGTGAAAGATTCTTTTGCCACTCCGAAAAGCCATGCCTTCTGCAAAATGCTCCAAAAAGCCAAAAAATGACACCTCCATTCGGAAGGTGTCACTATGATTTTGTTCTACTTTTTTTCCTTTCGATAGGCACTTGGTCTGCAGCCTATCACCGCATGGAATGCCTCTGAAAATTTGCTTGGATTCTGATAACCCATTTCCAGCGCAATTTCGCTGATTTTTTTATCTGATTGGCGCAAAAGCTGTGCCGCCCGATGCATTTTGTAACTACGCAAATATGCATAAGGTGATTCGCCATAAATTTGCCTGAATCCATCTTTTAACTGTGTCAGACTTAAATTGTGCTCCAATGCCAGTTCCTTCAGATTGGTCCGGTGTTCCATATCCTGTACCAGATGCTCCCTGACATGCTTGATCCGCTTCACGGTCACTCCCGAAATATAGTGCTGGTTCTCCTCAAAAAGAGTTTGTCTGAATTGGAAATGATAAAGGAGCTCCAAAATCTTCAGCCGCAAAAAGGGCAGAGACGGACGATCCAGATGTGTATACAGTTCCTGATATACATGCTCTATTTCCGCATTGCGGCGAAATACCGGGGATCTTGATTCAAGAGAATATTTCTCTGTGATTGCCTCCGCACTGATTTGAAAGGCCTGAAGCTCCGGTACATCCTTCATGACCTCCGGAAACAAAATAATAGTGGACCCATAAAAGTAGTTCAAGGGGAAGGAAGACGCGATTGGCGGGTGCATCTGGCTGTTCAGGGTAATATCGCCTTCTCCCAAATAGAGATAATTCCGGCTGTCAAACGCACATTCAAACCGCCCCTTCCGGCAATGATTGATCCCGATTACATTCTGCTTTTCACCGCTTCGGAAACAGCTCTCAGAAGAAAAATCTACAACCATGAGCTGTACTCCCGGAAAAATGTCATACAGCCACATATCGGCGGTGCCATCCTTTACCTGAAAATCCACATAGGTCACAAAGGATTCCTTCCCCGGTATTTTTTTGTCCTGTCTTAAATAATTCAATTTCTCCATGGCTGACACATCTCCTATGACAAAGCTGAATGGCGGTTTATATCTATCCTATCATAAAATTTATGTTCCTTCTTCTGAGAATGGGCCGCCCGGGCAAACAGAGTCTGCAGCATAGTTTCCGGGACGCCATGAATCTTTACTTTTTCCATATCTGTCATGTATGAGCGCCCTCCTTATAGTTAGTCGCAGCTAATCATAGTTTACAACACCAACCCGGAAAAGTCAATTTGTATTCCTTGTGTAGCCAGGGCCATGATGGATCACACCATGAATGGAGGTTCAGCCGTGGCCTTTTTCTGTTTTTCTTTGCGGATACAGCCATTTTTCCACCTTCTAATTGTAGTATTAGTAGAGGGAGAAATAGAAGGTAGGGTTTCGATAGCAAGCGAGTACCCGCTTGCGATTTTTCGGATTTTCAGGTCCATTGCCCGAAAATGAAAAATTCTTCATCCATTGTTAAAAAGCCGCCTTCCCGCAAAACCTTCACTGCGTGGCTAATACTCGGTTTGGAGAACCCCATATGTCGGGCAAGATCAACGGAGCGCACCATACCTTTGTTTTTTGGAGCATGAGAATAGCCTCCAGATAATCCTCGCCCGACGCACGAAGTTTTATTTTGTTTCTCCTGTGTAGGTGCTATGCAATACTCCAACCCTCGGCCTGTTCACGGATGTCAATGAACCGACGATACAAGCCGTTTTGCTGAATCAGTTCAGTGTGTGTTCCTTGCTGTACGATTTGCCCTGCATCTACGACTAAAATCTGATCTGCGTGTTCTATCGTTGCCAGCCGATGTGCAATTACAATAACAGTTTTACCGACTGTGAGTTCACTGATAGCCTGCTGAATTAAATGCTCATTTTCCGGGTCGATACTTGCCGTAGCCTCGTCCAAGATAACAATAGACGCATTTTTTAAGATAGCCCTGGCAATGGAAATACGCTGCTTCTCGCCGCCGGAAAGGGTTGAACCGCCTTCGCCAATGACCGTGTTATATCCATCCGGAAGCTGTTCAATGAAATCATGGCATCTGGCTTTTTTTGCAGCTTCTACAATTTCCTCATGAGTGGCCGCAGGATTACCAAATCGGATATTATTTTCAACTGTATCATGGAACAAATAAACCTTTTGAAATACCATAGAGATATTTGACAACAAGCTATCACAGGTCATTCTACGGACATCCACGGTTCCAACAGATACAGTTCCTGCGTTTACATCATAAAATCTTGCAATCAAATTGCAGATTGTAGTCTTGCCGCTGCCCGACGGCCCGACAATCGCGGTTGTACTCCCTTGTGGAATTTGAAAGCTGACATTTTTCAGTACGGGCTTTTCGTCATACGCAAAGGACACATTATCAAATTGAATATCAGCATTTTTCAGCTTAATATCCTGCCCATCTTTATCAATGACATTGGCATTTTCAATTCTTTTCAGTTTTGACAGTGTTGCGTCAATAATCTCCAACACATGAGCAGCATTGTTCATGGCCTCTACGCTACTGAAAATCATAAAAGAAAACATATCCATCATCAACATGACCGGCAAATCCATACTGCCACAATAGGTCAGCCATGCAGATACTGCAACAACGGCAATGGAAGCGGCTTTCAGAGAAAAGAGGTGCAGACAGTTATATGGCATATATTCCTTTTCGATTTTTATATTGATTTTTTTGCTGTCGCAATAAGCCTTGCGAATACCCTCGATGGCAACGCCCTTCTGCTTAAATGCCTTTACTACCTGCATACCACGCAAATATTCAATCGAGCTTTCCGCCATATCATCTTGTGCCTTTTGATGAACAGGTGCATTTTTGTGGCTGTGTTTTTCCAGAAGATTTAGAAAAAGCGCAGACAGCAGCACACCGATCAACGAAATGCAGCCCGCAAGGGGGCAGTAAAACGCCAGACACAAAATCAGAACAATCACCGTTATATAGCCATTGACAACTGTATTTATCATGTTCGTGGCAAACATCTCCATAAATGACAGATCGGTAGTCACGGCAGAGGATAATTTGCCCATATTATTCTGACTGAAAAAGCCGAGGGACACACGTTTCAGAATATCCCCCAATCGGATTCGTTCTGCTGCGGTTGCTTCATATCCTACGCTGTCTTGTGTAATGGCCCGTAAGTATGAAAACAGGAACCGCCCAAGTACGGAAACAATCATAGCAATGAGCAAAAGCCATATTGTAGTGGGATTTAATTCTGACTTCCCATTAAAATCATCCAAAACAACACTTAAACCATAGGTCGCCAGCATAATCGGAATAGCGGTGAAAATGCTATGCAGGAAAGCATAGATGAAGCCTATATAAATACGCTTCTTGTATTGTCCAGTCCAATCAATCAGACGTTTTACAATCTTGAACATATCTGTTACCTCCCTTCCTTTGACCCGGCAGACCAATTCTTTGCACCAATATGCGCGTTCCACATATCCCGATACAAGCTATTTTCCGCAAGCAATTCCTGGTGTGTTCCGCTGGCCTGCACTTCGCCCTCTTTCAACACAATAATCTGGTCAGCATTTTTGATTGTAGAAAGGCGGTGAGCAATCACAAGCAGGGTTTTCCCCTTTGTCAGTGCCGCGATTGACCTCTGAATTTTTTCTTCATTCTCCTGATCGGTAAATGCTGTGGCTTCGTCCAAAATTACGATAGGCGAATTTTTTAAGATCATTCGTGCAATAGAAATTCGCTGTTTCTCGCCCCCGGACAGGCGGTTTCCGGCATCACCGGCCATTGTGTCATATCCGTGTTCCAGATTCAAAATAAACTCGTCACAGCAGGCGGCTTTAGCGGCAGCGAATACTTCTTCGTCACTGGCCTGCGGATTCCCAAGGCGGATATTCTCTTTGATAGAGCAGTTAAACAGGAAATTATCCTGTGTAACAAAGCTGACGGTATCTGCCAACTGCGACAGGGGAATTTTGCGGATGTCTGTTCCTCCAATCGTAATGCTCCCGTCCGATACATCCCAAAAGCGGGCAATCAAACGCGCAATCGTAGATTTGCCGCCTCCAGAGGGGCCAACCAAAGCCGTAAATTTACCCTCTGGAATATCCAAACTGATATGTGACAGGACGTTATTTTCCTGTGTCTGATCGTAAGAAAAGGCCACCTCTTGTAAATGAATGTCATAGTGGGTCAACCTTACATCTGTTTTTTCATCGGGCAGTTCTGATACGCTTAACAGCTTGTCAACATCATGTACGGCATACTCCACAGTTTTCATTTCATTCACATAGGTAGTAAAGTTCATAAGTGGGCCAACAATGCCAAGGGACAGAATCAAACAGATTACTAAATCCTGCGGCGTAAGAGTGCCGTTGTAATAAAGCAATAGGCCAACGGGAAGTGTGCCTAAAAATGTGGATGGCAAAACCGCACTTCCAAAATTCATCAGTTTCCAAGTGCTTTGATACCATTTCAACGTGTAGTCCTTAAAAGACTCGACAGCGTTTGCAAATTTTTCATAGGAAGTGGAGGACTGATTGAACGCTTTAATGACTTCGATTCCCTCCACATATTCAACAATTACGCCATTGACATAATTGTTGGATTCCATATAGTCGGCGTATTGCTGATTAAAGTTTTTCATCATCATCGCGTAAGCAACAAAGGCAATCGGAACGGTAATCAGCATAGATAGCGCCATACGCCAATCAACACAGACCAAATAAATGAATACTGCAATGGGGAGCAAAAGATTTGAAATACATTCCGGTATCATGTGGGCCAGCGGAAGTTCAATCGTTTCAACGCGGTCTACCAATACATTTTTCAGCTTTCCGACAGATTCCCCCAAGACCGTTCCCAGAGGTGCTTTCATCAAGCGCTGAGCCAGACTTAAACGAATATTTTCTAAAATCGTATAAGCCGAGATATGCGAAAGTGTTGTGGAAATTCCATAGAACACAAAGCGCAAGGCATAAGCGCCCAAACCAATCCAGCACCACATCCAGACGGTTTCCATTATTGGCGCACCGCCTATAAATTGCGTAATGATCTGATATACGCTCAAATATGGAACCAGCCCTGCTATTACAGAGATAATGGCACATAGAACAGATAATATTATTTTCAGCCTACACTGAGCAGCAAAAGAAAACACAATACTAATCCAGCTTTTTTGCTTCATTGGTGCATTTCCTCCTAAAAAAAGAATAGAGAATGTCATTTCCTAACACTCTCTATTCTAAAATTTTTTTTGATGCTCTGCCACTCCACGCAGTTTCGTTTCACTCTAATTAGATTTTGATTTTTCGATATTCCAGCGGTGTTTTTCCCTTTATGCTCTTAAATGCTTCCGAAAATTTGCTGCTATTGGCATACCCTACCTTACCGGCAATAGACGTGATGGATTCATCCGTTTGGGTAAGAAGTGTGGCAGCCATGTCCATACGATAATTTCTCATATATGTAAAGATGGCAGTTCCATAGACACCCTTAAAGCAATGTTTTAACGCAGACACAGATATGTCAAACTGCCCAGACAATTCTTCCATCGTGTAATGTATTTCTGGATTAGCAGTCATTAGCGCCATAATCGCCTTTACTTTTTCAACCTGGGTCTTATAAAAATAGGGTCTTGCTTCCCCAATCGTGGATGGGTCAATCGTCTTTAGAGAGATCAGCAATTCCAATATTTTCACCCGAAGATATTCTTTGCGGATGTATTCCGGCACATGATAAAGTTCGTTAAAAATATGGTCTGGAAATATATCTCCATGCATAATAAATGGCCGCGTTGCCAACTGGAACACTTTTTCTATTTCGGATAAGTCAATAGAAAACAGATCAAGCAAATCACTCATACTATCTGTGGCTTCTGGAACAGAAATCGCAATAGTAATGCCGTGATAATGGGAAACTGGGAAACTGCACTCTTTGTTTTCCGTCACAGAGCTATCCAGCATAATATCCCCGGAGGCCAGATAGAGATAGGCTCCGTCGCTTACTTCCCATTCAATTCGTCCCTCCATACAGTGATTGATACTGATGATATGCTCATTTTCAAATTTCCGTGACGGGCAGCTTGAAATATGATAATCATTGTAGAGAACAGAAATTCCAGGGTACACCTGATAACAGGTGGCTGTTCCGTCCCCGGTTTCGTTCTTCATCTGATATACAGAACAATGATCGTCCCGGCACAGCAGCTTCATCTTCTGATTAGAAAAAAAACGGTCTGCCCCTTGCATTTCCTCACTCCATTTCTATAAAGAACTTTTTAAGGCGATCTGCCCCTGCTTCATCAAGAGGGTACTGCGCCTGCACTTCACCGTGTTCCAGATGCAGAATGTGCGTACAGCAGCTTACAATCAGTTCATAATCATGCGTAATCACAATAGATGTCTTTTGCATCCGGCGAAGTGTTTCAAGCTGTTTTGCCACCTCGCTCATGTGAAGCAAATCCAGTCCGCTTGTCGGTTCGTCAAAAACTAATATCTCTCTATCGGAGGCCAGCGCACTTGCAATAGCGACACGCTGCTTCTGTCCCCCGGAAAGCGACATAGGATGCCTCTCGGAAAAGGCGTCCAAATCAAGTTCCTTTAGTGTTGACGATACTTGATCTGCGTCTGGATTTTTCATGCTAAGAAGAACTTCTTCATTTACACTTTCCGTAAATAGCTGATGATTTACGTCCTGCATTACCATGTAACAATAGCGCAGCCGCCTTTTTCTATTATACTGTTTTCCTGCAATAGAAACAATCCCACGGCAATGCTTTTCCAGACCGCACAGGCACCTTGCCAGCGTGGATTTTCCTGCACCGTTATGGCCGATCAATGCAATGACACTGTGTTTTGGCAGAACAAGTGATGGGATATTAAGTGCTGATTTACCTTTTTGATAAGCAAAGTTAAAATCAGAGAGCGTAATCACTTCATTGTCTAATGGCCTAACGTGTTTGATCGGATATTGTGATAATTCAAATGGCCGAAGCCCCATTTCTTTTAGTTTCTCACCGCTTAACAGTTTCATTTCCTGGCCTGAAAAATCAGCGGCAATCCGGCCATCCTGTAAGTATACAGCACGATCTATCAAATCGGCCAGATAATACAGCCGATGTTCTGCAACAATGATTGTTTTGCCCTGACTTTTCCATATCTCAATCATTCCCCGCAAATCCTTTGTTGCGGTTATATCCAAATTAGAAGATGGCTCATCCAATACAATGACTTGCGGATCAGTAACAGAAACAGAGGCACAGGCGATTTTCTGCTTCTCGCCGCCTGATAACTGAAATATGTTCTTTCCCAAGAGCTTTTTAACGCTGAAACACTCTGTGGTAGCATAAATCCGCTGAACAATATCCGCTTCTGGCAAGCCCTGATTTTCACTACCAAAGGCAAGCTCACTCGTCGTATCAACAGTGAAAAACTGTGTGCGCGGATTTTGAAAGACACTTCCAACATATTTTGCGGTCTGATAAAGCGGAAGTGTACTGATATTTTCACCATTCAGCAGAACTTCGCCAGATAAATCACCCTCATAATAATTCGGGATAAGTCCGTTGACAAGACGGGTCAGTGTTGTCTTGCCACAGCCGGATTGTCCACAAAAAAGGATAACCTGACCATCGGGGATAGTAAGGTTAATGTCTGTAAGCCCGCCAGCATTTGTGCCGCCCGTATAGTGAAAATTGACATTATGTAATTCTATCAAGTTATGTTCTCCTTTTCATATAGCGAACCCAATCCAGCAGGCTAATGAAGCAGCCACAAATATAACATCCAATGCGCCGAAGCCGATATTACAAATATTCGTCCGTTTAGTAGGCGCACCAATCCCCCGTGTCAATGCTGCCGCTGATAATTCTTCTCCGATATAGGCTATGGAAATCATCAACGGAACAACACGGTATTCCAACATTTTTATCGGACTTCTAAGCGTTGATATGCCCCGCATTTTCATGGCATCACCTATCGCTGCATATTCCTCCCTGATCGTGGGAAAAAAGCGAAAGACCACGGACAACGGAATAACGATCTTTTGCGGGATATGTACCCTTTCCATAGCTGCTACAAATTCACTGACTGTTGTGGATTCAATCAAATAGTATCCCATGATGAACCCTGGTAACATATGTGTGTAAATGCCAATAGCTGCACCCAAGACAAAATTCCATGTTCCAGTTAACAATGGCAACACCGTCAGCTCTAACGCAAATAAGACAGCATACATCGCGGAGAATTTCAGAACGCTTTTCCATCGTTTCGATAAGAGCAGCAAGCACATAGGGAACGCCATCAGGCAGGGCCGTATAACAGTCATAATTCCGCCTGTTCCTCCTGCCACCATAATGGTACTGACGGTAACAGTAAGGAAAATTTTAGTGCGTGGGTCTATTGGGATGATTGCCTTTTTTTCAAAAGGTAATCCTGTGGTTTCTGCCATCATACAATGCCTGCTTTTTCAAAATGTTTCTTCAATACGGCCTTACCAAGTAATGCACCCAGGATGCCGCCGAGGAATGTAACAACAAACAGAACTGGGAACATCCAACCAGGCGTATAAGACATCAGCGTATCGACATACTCCTGCCCATAACTGCTGACAAGAGAATCAAAGAACTCGGTACGGGTCAGAAACATCCGGCTCACAAAACCCATAATCCACAGGGAAAATACACCGTTACCCAACAGGGTGAATTTCCAGCTTTTATATTTGCCAGATTTCATAATAAGGTCAGCCGCAACACCGAAAGCAATACCGAAAATTAAAACCAAGGCGCCGCTGCCGATCAGCATATTCAGCAATCCAAGGATAATGCCAGACAGTGTTACCATGCCAAACTTTTTTACCTTTGTAAGATACAGCATAAAAGGGATGCCGCAAATAATCGGGCAAACCAGCCCAAGCAGGGGAATGAAGATTGGTATATATCCCAGCATCATACCTGCAAAGAACAAAACAAAGTAGATGGCTGTGAAGATACCAACATTGATTAGGTCTTTTGCCTGTAACTTATTCTTTTCCATAGGTATTCCTCCAAAGGTTAGCACAATCTAACCCATTCTGTAAAAATTTGTGCAGAACGATTCTGCACATCTATACTATACAAGAATCAGAACATCAGCGCCACTCTGAACGGTTCAAAATCACTCCAAATGGTTTTTGGTTTTATCTAAGCTCGACATTCCCCAATATCTGTTCTTAAATAATGTTGTCATTCCATACCCTAAAATGAATGAATCTTTGATATCATAATTTCCCCTCTCCCGCTATCTTCTCCGCTTCCTCCAAAGGGAAGTCTGGTATCTTCTCCAGCAAGTTTAGAATAATGGATTGTTTCATATCCTCGTCCACATAGGTTCTTACGCTACCATCCAGCTGCCTTTCTTTCACTGTGGCGAATTCCTCAATATAAGAATCGTAGTGTGCAATGACCTTTTCCGTTTCCCATTTTTCTATTATCTAGACATCGGATATTTTTTTATTATGCCGCAAACATTTCCTTTCTACGCTCCACATCAGTTTCTTTGTTTTTTAGTTTTCATTTTGTTTTCCGCTTTCCTGCTCGTTTTATAATCTATCCGATCAAAGGCTCTTCTTGTCTTTTTTTCTCCTTCCGCCAGCCTGAACATAAAAAAAGACACCAAAAAACAATTCTTTGCTTTTTGATGTCATTTCTGTCTTTTCAGGCTGACGCCTGAACCAATATTACAGAAGCCCGAACGGACTTCTTCGGTGCGTTTTGCACAATCTGTTTTCAAATCCTGGACCATTCCGGGATGAAATTTTTTATTCAGAATATTTCCCGAATGAAACTGTCTACACATTTATCATAGTACCAGATTTTGTTTGCGTCAACATTTCAAGCACAATATATAGATAATATCTGTTAATTAGATGCAAATTTCTGTGCTAAATAATTCATTCAAGTTATGCTGTATCATTGCTCTGTTTTTCAACCGAAGCTTTCAATTTCTGAAAAGCCTCTTCGCTGATTGCATGTTCTGTCCGACAGGCATCCCTTTCTGCGGTTTCCCGATCAACCCCGACAGCTACAAGCTGCTCCGTAAAGAACTGATGGCGTTCATAAATTTTCTCAGCAACCTCCCGCCCGTCTTCGGTCAGATGGAAATATCCATCTTCATCCACGGTCAGAAAACCGCCATTCTTTAACACGCCTACTGCATGGCTGATACTCGGTTTACTGAATCCCATGTGCCGGGCAAGATCAACGGAACGAACCATGACTTTTTTCTTTTGCAATACAAGGACTGCTTCTAAATAGTCCTCGCCCGACGCATAAATCTTCATTTCTGCCTCCCTTACTGTGCCAGTTTCCAGCCGATAGCCTCCTGTCTTGCGGATACGAAATCCGCATACAGGCCCTTCTGCTGGATCAGCTCTGCATGAGTGCCACTCTGGACGATATGGGAATCATCCAATACCAATATCTGATCCGCGCCCCGGACGGTTTTCAGGCGGTGGGCGATCATAATAATAGTCTTGTCGTGCGTCAATTCCGCAATCGCCCGCTGCAATTCTTCTTCATTTTCCGGATCAACGCTGCTTGTGGCTTCATCCAGAATGATAATCGGGGCGTTTTTCAGTATGGCGCGGGCAATGGAAATACGCTGCTTCTCACCGCCGGACAGGGTTCCGCCGCCTTCCCCGATCACCGCATCATACCCGTCGGGCAGGGCGGAAATAAATTCATGGCAGCAAGCCTTTTTTGCCGCCTCTATGACCTGTTCGTGCGTGGCGTCCGGACAGCCGAATTTGATGTTGTTCTCAATAGAATCGGCAAACAGATACACGTTCTGGAATACCATGCTGATATTCTTCATCAGGCTGTCCAGCTTAAAATCCCGGACATCTTTGCCGCCAACCGTAATTCTCCCGGCATCTACATCCCAAAACCGGGCAATCAGGTTGCACATAGTCGTCTTGCCAGAACCGGACGGGCCGACAATGGCAGTGGTCGTTCCGGCAGGGATCGTAAAGCTGACATGATCCAGAATTTTTCGGTCTGCATAGGAAAAGTCCACATTATCAAATATAATTTCCGAGGATGCCGGAACCACATCCGCCCCCTTTTCATCCATGACCGGCGTATCGTCAATGGAATTTGCCGTATCCATAGAAGCCGCCAGCATTTGCAGCAGGGAGGCCATGTTTCCGGCGTTTTCCAGATCATTGAACACCATAAAGGAAGCGACCACCAAAATCACGCCATAGGCCAATGACAGGGAACCGTTCAGCCAGAAGTAAATGGAGGCCAGGGGCAGCAAAACACTGAACACCCGGACAACAACCTGTTTCAGGGCATCATAGGGGACACTGGCTTTTGTAAGTTTCAGATTGTCCCGGCAGCTTGCCTTGATTGCGCTGTCAATGGACTGTGTGCTGTCCTTCTCCATACCGAAGGCTTTCACGATCCCCATCCCCTGGATATACTCCAGGACGGATTCCACAAGGCTTTCCTGTGTATGCTGCCGTACTCCGCTTAAGCGCGCAGATTTACGGAGTGCAAGCTCCGCCGCTGCAAGATAAAGCAGGACGCCGATAGCGGCAATCAGACCGTTCCTCCAGTCAAAAACCAGCAGGACGATGACAAGCGCCACCGAATTGAAAAATCCGCCCAACACAGATACCAGCACACGCGCCGCCGAATTTTCCACATCCCCTAACGTGGTGGTAACGATAGCGGTAATGTTCCCGATACTGTTCTTGTTAAAATATCCCATCGGGATGTAACGCAGCCGGTCTCCGATGTGGATACGCTTTTCCGCCACCATACAGTAGCCGGTTTCCGTCTGCTCCATCGTGGAGAAATAGGTCGTGATGATCCTTCCAACCAGGGAAACAGCCATGATGCCCAAAGAAATCCAGATAAACCGTCTGTCCCGGTTATCGGATACCAGCGCCTCCACCACGATAAAGAGGGCGGCAAACTGTAAAGCTGCAAACAGGCCGGAGAGGAACGCAAACAGCAGAGATTTTTTCAGCAGTCCCTCTTTGCTGCCAGCAAACGCAAAAATTTTTTTCAATGTTCCATACATTTGACAACACCCCCTTACATCTGATCATTTGCGCCGATATGCGCCTGCCACATATCCCGGTAAAGGGGACAGGTTTCCAGTAACTTATCATGTGTTCCCTGGGCATGGATAGTTCCATCCTTGACCACCACAATATTGTCCGCACCGATAATGGTAGACAGGCGATGGGCAATCACGATCAGCGTTTTACCCACTGTCAGGGCAGAGATTGCTTTCTGCACAACTGCCTCATTCTCTGGATCGATATATGCAGTCGCCTCGTCCAAAATGACCACAGGGGCGTCCTTCAGCATGGCGCGGGCAATGGCGATCCTCTGCCGCTCACCGCCGGAAAGATGGGAACCAGCGCTGCCGACAACGGTATCATACCCTTGATCCAACTTGCGGATAAAGGTGTCACAGCCACTTTGTTTTGCTGCCTGCTCCACCTCCGCATCTGTGGCGTCCGGCCTGCCCATGCGGATATTTTCCCGGATGCTGCGGTTAAACAGGTAATTATCCTGCGATACATAGGAAATCTGGGCGGCAATTTCAGACAGCGGTATCTCCTTCAGTTCATGGCCGCCCAGGGTAATACTGCCAGACGTAACATCCCAATACCCAGCGATCAGCTTCGCCACGGTAGATTTGCCGGAACCGGACGGTCCTACAAGAGCGGTCATGGTTCCCGGCTGGATGGAAAGGCTCACATCATGCAACACTTCGTTTTCCCCATCATAGGAAAAGGAAACATGGTCGAGTCCGATACTGGTATCTGCCAGATTTACCGGCGTATCTTTATGATCCAGTTCTTCCGCGTTCAATAGCTGGCTGATTTCCTCCACATTGGTTCCCAGTACAGCCAGGTCATCCGTAAAAGTAAAGACGGACATGATCGGCCCCACAAGCCCCAGGGAGAAAATCACAATGGAGAGGAACGCAGATAATTCCAGGCTGCCGGACAGCCAGAAGGCAAACCCACAAGGCAGCACACAGATCAGCACTGAGGGAAGGATCGCATTGTAGGCACTCATGGTTTTCTGGTTTTCCCGCATCCATTCCACATAGTAATTCGCATTGTAATTCACGGCGTCCGAATATTTCTTGTATGAACCGGCCGACTGGCTGAACGCCTTGACAACTTCAATCCCGCCGATATATTCCACAATGGCGTTCGCCATATCTTTCCCGGCTTTGACCGCGCCCTCCCATTTCTTTGGGTAACTCATCATACCGACAGACATTACGGCAAGACCGACTACCAGCGTAACAAGGGACAACAGCGCCATGCGCCAGTCCATAAAGAAAAGATACACGACAATTACCACCGGAACCAGGATGTTTGCGGTCATCTCCGGGATGAGATGTGCAAACGTGGATTCCATCCCTTCCACCCGGTCAACAATCGTTGTTTTATACTGACCGGACGGAGTATCCAGGATCGTCCCCATCGGAACGCGGGCCAGTTTCCCTGTCAGCCTCCCCCGGATATCCCGCAGCGTGTAATAGGCCGCTGTATGGGAAATAGTCGTTGACAGACTGGAAAACAGCACTTTCCCCAGGTAGCCGCAAAGTGCGACCATGCAAGCTGTCACATAACGGGAAAAATCCTGCTCCCCGTCCAACATCATTGTGATGATATGCGCCACACAGAAATAAGGCACCATCTGACAAGCAACACCCAAAACCGCAAGGACGACACTGCCGATGAATTTTCCGTGATACGGTTTGCCCCATCCCAATAAAACACTTATTGGCGACGCTTTCTTTTCCTCCTTCATTTTTCAGATCCCCCCTTTATGAAGTATTCTCTTATTTTTCTGAGGCCATCTTCATCCATTCCGTACTGGTCGATAATCGAACCATCCTCAAGATGAATGATGTCCGTACAGCAATCTAAAATCAGTTCCAGGTCATGGGTAATGACATACACAGTGATTCCGGCATCCCTGACCTGCCGCAATACATTTGCAACCTCTTTCATATGCCTGTAATCAAGGCCGCTGGTCGGTTCATCAAAAAACAGGATCGAGCGTTTTGAAGCGATTACCGAAGCAATCGCAACCCTTTGTTTCTGGCCTCCGGACAGGGACATGGGATGCCTGTCCTTAAAATCCAGTAAATCTAACCGACTTAGGATTTCTTCTGCCCACTTCTGGTTTGCTTCCTCCATACTGATCAGCACTTCATCAAGGACCGACTCGGTGAAAAGCTGATGATTTACCTCCTGCATGACCATATAGCAGGTATTCAGCCGGTCTTTCGGACGGTATTTCTTTCCGTTCCAGACAATCTCCCCACAGCGCTTCTCCAAGCCGCAGAAACAGCGTGAAAAAGTGGATTTCCCGGCGCCGTTATTCCCGATAATTCCAACGATCCGGTTCGTAGGGATTTCACAATCCATGATATGTAAGGTTTCCGGTTCGTTTTTATAGGCAAAGTGGAAATTACGAAGCGCAAGGGCGGTCTTTTCCTGCTGCGGTAAAACCGGAGGCAGGAGACGCTCCAAAGCAAACGTGCGCAGTCCCATATCGGAACGCTGCTGCTCCGTGAGCTGCTCAAATTCTGCCGCAGAATAATCATGACTCACCTGCCCGTCTGCCAGATAGATAAACCGATCCGCTAGACCGCGAAGATAATAAAGCCGATGTTCCGATACAATGATTGTTTTCCCCTGCGATTTCCAAAACGCAAGAATCTTTCTCAAATCAAGGATGGAAGCCGCATCCAGGTTAGATGAGGGTTCGTCCATAACGAGAACATCCGGTTCCATAATGGATACCCCGGCACAGGCAATCTTTTGTTTCTCTCCGCCAGATAAGTGGAAGATATTACGGTCCATCAGCTTCTCCAGCCGGAAGTCCCGAACCGTTTTTGCCAGCCGTTCCCGGATGTCTTTTTCTGGCTGTCCAAGATTTTCGCAGCCAAATGTAATTTCACTGGTGGTATCCACATTGAAAAACTGGGACCGGGGGTTTTGAAACACGCTGCCCACAACTGCAGCTGTATCGTAAAGGGGCTGTTCGGAAACCTTGGCTCCATTTACCCATACTTCTCCCGTCATCTTTCCCTCATAATAATGGGGGATCAGTCCATTAATCAGGCGGGTGACCGTAGTTTTTCCACACCCACTTTCACCGCAAAGGACAACAAACTGACCATCCTCTATATTTAGATCAATATCCCGAACACCGCCGGTATTTTCATTCTCTTCTCCATAAGAAAATGAAATATGGTCAATCTTTATCATAGGCTCACCCCCTTAAAAAGAAAAATACTGTCCCAGCAAAAACAGAGCGAAACATAAAGCACAGAGCAGGATCGCAATCATGTCCTGAACATGAAAACCAATCTGACATACGTTAGTCCGTTTGACCGGAGCGCCAAGCCCCCGCGTCAGTGCAGCGGCAGAAAGTTCATCTCCGATTTTCACAACAGACACCATCAGCGGTACAAGACAGTATTCCACCATCAAAAATGGATTTTTCCCTCCAAACCGGATCCCCCTCATTTTCATTGCATCACTGATCGCTTGGTATTCTTCGCTGATCGTAGGGAAAAAACGAAAAATAACAGACAAAGGGATGACGATTTTCTCTGTCAGGTGCATACGTTCCATCGAACCGATAAACTCACTGACTGAGGTGGAGGAAAGCAGCCAGGCCCCCGTCATAATACCAGGGGCAAACCGCGTCATAATGGATGTCATCGCCAAAACCACAAAGGACAGCAGATCGCTTAATGTCGTCAGCGCTATGCGTTCCAGTGCAAAGCAGGCGAGATATAAAAGCAGGTACTTGCCTGCCGTTTTGAAGCGGCGTTCCGACAGGATCAGCACAAAGGGGATTAGGCTTAACACAGGTTTTACAAAATTCATAATCCCTTCGTTGCTGGTGCTGAACATCAATGTAGTAACCGTCAACAGCAAAATCAACTTCGTACGCGGGTCGAGCCGGATTCCTTTCCTTTTGTCCGTTGTGGCGGAAAAGGGTACCCCCTCCATTATGCGATGCCCGCTTTCGCAAAATGTTTTTTCAGAAGCGTTTTGCCAAGCAGTCCGCCCAAAATGGCAAAGACAAAAATCCCGGCAACCACAAGGATAATGCTCCACATCGGCATAACCGCCATTACCCGGTCGGCATATTCCTCCCCGAAGCTGGCGGCAAAGCTGGCCCAGGAGTCCTCGACCATAAAATACATCGGAATATATGTACCTACCATCCACAGGCTAAATACAGCATAACCAAGGATGCTTTTCTTTGCACTTTTATAGTCGCCGGATTTCAAAATGAGATCCCCAAGCAGACCGAAAATCAGTCCCATAGGAACACCCCAAAATCCCATGCCGGTAAGTCCCATCAGCAGGCCGCTCAAAACACCCATGATTGTAACCATGCCGAATTTCTTAACCCTTGTGAGGAACAGCATGAAAGGGATACCGGTAATCAGCGACCACAGGCTTCCGAGAACAGGAAGAAAGATCGGGATAAACCCAATCGGAATGGCGACACAGCAGCCAATGACAAAGTAAAGAACCGTGAACAGACCAAGGTTAATGAGGTCTTTTGCTTGTAACTTGTTATTCATGATGAATACCTCCACATTCATTTTCTAGTTAGCATCTTCTAACCTTTTTATAGGATAGCATAGTACCGGCTGATTCTCTACAACCAATCATCTTTTTAGCTCCAAACAGCACCGAGTTTTTTTGTTGACTGACTTTGACTGTGATCTTATAATAGAAGTGCAAGGCTCAAACAGAGCGGTTAACAGACCAAATGACAGGAGTTAGAAAATGAAGATAGATGAAATTATCAAGAAAAGCATTGAAATTCCAGGTATATCTATAAAACGGGGCGAATTTAGCGCAGAACTCATTCTAAAGGAGAGAGACGGGAAAGGTTCCATGACTTTTTTCCCTCTGTTCCCAGGAGTTACATTGGCTTATATTTTTGTGAACTCTCCTGCTTGGACAGCCCCAGACTTTCACGATAATGGCTCCATGGAAACAGGACCATTGCTCTTAAATTACTGTGTAACAGGACGATGCGAACTCATCCTGAATAACGGGAACTTTGTGTATGTGAAAGATGGGGAGATATCCTTAACCGAACGATTCGCCAGACATCAATACGTTTATCCCCGCCGAATCTATGAAGGAATTGAGTTTTTTGTGGATATGGATACCGTAAATGCTCAAAGCTCCTGGGTAGAGGCTGAATTTGATATTGATTTCCACAGACTCAGAGATCTTTACTGCCCGGATGGGGGTACTTATATTGCGTCGGTTACGACTGAGATCGAAGAAGTCTTAAAAAAGCTGTGGTCATTACTGGATATTTCTGTTCCGCTGGCAATCCCACAAATGAAAATCTATACCCTTGCCCTGTTTTCACTGCTTCAAAATCTGAAAGAAATACCACCTTCCCAAGCCTGCACATTCTTCACAGAAACACAGGTAGACATTGCAAAACGTGTGGAAAAAATCATCACTTCTGATCTGCGCCAACACCATCCTGCGTGGGAACTGGCTGCACAGTTTTCCGTCAGTGAAACCAGCCTGAAGAACTACTTTCGCGGAGTTTATGGTCAAAATATATCAATTTATTTACGTGAAGTTCGTATGCAACAAGCTGCTGAATTACTCACTACTACAAAATTATCTGTATCGGAAATTGCAGAACAAGTTGGTTATTTGAATCAAAGCAAGTTTTCTTCGGCATTTAAGAAGCAGTTCAACGCTTCGCCATTAGAATTTAAGCGCCGCAAAAATTTAGAGAGAAATACTTCCAACTGACGGGTTCTAACATTTTTCACAATAAATATTTTTATTAGAAACTCATGACAAATGAAGTCAGAGTCATTTCTTATATTATAGGAAGTGACTCTGATTATTATAATTTACACCACTTTACAACTTTTTCTGTTCCGACAGCAGATACCTTATTTTTGCTGATATTATCCATACTGGCCTTAGAATCCGCACATTCCATCCGGTTTCTATATCAGCATTTTTATCCAGAATAACGGAGAAATCACTGAATGTATTTTATTATGCATGTTCCTATGCAAAGGTTGATTATTCCAGATTTATGAATACTACTGTCAGGATTGTTTTGAAGCTGATACCGGATTCATTGCAGACGCAGCCTGTATTTCTGTGCGTGGATGATACGATGATATCTAAATTTGGCACAAAATTTGAAAATGTTTCAAAACTGTTTGACCATGCCGCACACAACGGTTCCAACTATCTGAATGGACACTGCTTTGTGAGTGTCATGCTCTGCGTACCTGTCTGGAATGGGGATAAAGTATATTATCTTTCACTTACTTTTTGTTTTGAATACTCTTCCAATAACTGACTTGCATTGTAATTTTTCTTTTAAAGAATATCTGAGCGGAAATCCTTTTTTAACTAAACGTAATTCATTTTGCACATTATAGCTGACAACATTCTATCCTAATATCAATATAGAAAACAATAATACATGCCTTCTTTCATCAGCATAATCATTGTATCAGGATAAAGTTCACAAAGTATCCGCAATACGTTCCCTTAAGTTCATGTCATTATTGAAATCGTACATATTTCAGTATAAAAAGTTCAGTATTCAAATTCTGATTATTTATAGTAAATATGGTCTATCAAAATGACTATTTTCTGTTTCATTATTTAACTTAACAAAACAATTCCTATGCATAAAGGCGGAATTCACTTTACATTTTCCCCATATATTTTTCTGCCATATGTACTGCCATAGCACCATCTGCAACAGCTGTTACTATCTGACGAAGTAACTTTGTTCTGACATCTCCTACAGCATAAACACCTGAAATACTCGTTTCAGTATTTTCACCTGCCACAATATATCCTTTATTATCCAGTTCTATCTGATTATCTAAAAAATCTATTGTCGGTTTTCTTCCTATGCTCACAAACAAGCCGTCACATTCTATAATGTTTTCTTCTCCTGTAACTGTATCTTTCAACCGCACACCAGTCAATCGTTCTCCATAAAGCAGTTCTTTTACTGTACTATTCCATCGAAACTCTATATTTTCAGTTTTCATCAGCTGGTCATTGTAAATTTTTGTTGCACGTAATGTATCTCTTCGATGAACAATGATAACTTTCTTAGCAATTCGACTTAAAAGAGTAGCATCTGATACAGCAGAATTTCCACCACCAACAACAACCACAATCTTATCTTTATAAAACATACCATCACAGGCGGCACAATAAGCAACTCCATGACCTATCAATTCTTTTTCTTTATCAAGACCAAGTTCTCTTGGATTTGCTCCTGTAGCTATCACTACTGTTTTCCCAATATAAATTCCCGAACTAGTTTCTACTCTCTTAAGCTTTCCTGCTAAATCCATATTAAAAACTTCTGCATATTCACTTTTAGCACCATATTTTTCCGCCTGTTTTTGCATTTTCTCTGCCAATGAAAATCCGTCAATTCCATTTTCAAAACCAGGATAGTTATCAATCTGCCATGTCAGTGACATCTGGCCACCTGCAGATAATTTTTCTAAAACAATTGTTTCAAGTCCTGCTCTGGCTGCGTATAATGCTGATGTATACCCACCAGGTCCTCCTCCCACGATAATCATATCGTAAACATGATTTTCATTCATACAACAGTCCTCCTATTTTATTTTTCCAAAGCTTCATTAATAAAGTTTTCTATCATTTTTTTTGATTCGGGTGCAACAATAGAATCTATTGCCTTTCCATCTCGATATAAAACCAGCGTAGGAATTATCTCAATCTTTTCAGCTTCTGCAATCTGTGGTTCTTCATCAATATTTACTTTTCCTGCAATAAGAATATCGCTGTATTCTTCACTTATTTTTTCATAAGCTGCTCCAATTCTACGGCAATAACCACACCAAGGTGCCCAGAAATCAACCAAAACCGGTTTTTCTTTATGAATTAATTGTCCAAACTTTTCTTTATTTATATTTATTGATGTCATATTTTTCAACTCCTTCTCCTGTTTGAACTTAATATACCTCATAAAAAGTCTTACTTCAGTGATGATATCACGGAAAGACAATTTACTTTATTACACTTCTTTTTATTTCTATTTATGGCATATGCCAGTTATATAATTGACGCATCTAAAAAAAGCAAGTATACTATGTTCGTAAAGGAGATAACGGTTATGAGCTTCGAAAATTATTTTCCAGTATGGAATGAATTAAATACAGCACAGAAAAAACTAATTTCAGACAATTTAATCACACAGGTTGTAAAAAAAGGAACGATCATTCACAACGGAAACTTGGACTGCACTGGATTATTACTGGTTAAATCCGGGCAACTTCGAACCTACATACTTTCAGATGAAGGACGGGAGATTACACTTTACCGTTTGTTCGATATGGATATGTGTCTTTTATCCGCCTCATGTATCATGCGCTCCATTCAATTTGAAGTAACCATTGAAGCAGAAAAAGATACTGATCTTTGGATTATCCCTGCTGAAATCTATAAAGGTATTATGAAGGAATCTGCTCCTGTCGCAAACTATACCAATGAGTTAATGGCTACCCGTTTTTCTGATGTCATGTGGCTGATTGAACAAATCATGTGGAAGAGTTTGGATAAGCGTGTTGCTTCATTTCTTTTAGAAGAGACCTCTATTGAAGGTACAAATGAATTGAAAATCACTCACGAAACTATCGCCAATCATCTTGGTTCTCACAGGGAAGTTATCACTCGAATGCTTCGATACTTTCAAGGCGAGGGGCTTGTCAGACTCTCCCGCGGCAAAATCACAATCCTTGATTCGAAAAGACTGGAAACTCTACAAAGATCATAAAACTGATTTCTATAACATCTAAAGAATCCTCCATTTATCAGAATTATAAAAGTCATTCTAATAAATGGGGGATCTTTTTATACTACGAAAAAATTATAAAAATATTTTGTTTATTTCTAATAATCCATACCACATGCATATGACTTTTCAATCAGCGTACGGTCATTGACCACTGCATCATAGAAACGAAATCCGCCGGAAAAGTTATATGTTTCATATCCATTTCCTTCCAGAATACGACTCGCAATATAACTGCGCAGCCCACTCTGGCATACCAGATATACAGGTTTTCCTTTCTCAATTTCATTGATCCGTTCCCTCAGTTCATCTACAGGAATATTTTTGAATCCATTAATATGCCCCCTGCTAAATTCACCTACAGTTCTCACATCCAGCGACACAACACTTTTATCTCTAGAAATCTTATCCATATCTTCCAGATGCCATTGTTTTAAGGTACCTTTTGCTATATTGTCTATCATGAATCCTGCCATATTTACAGGATCCTTGGCAGAGGAATAAGGCGGTGCATATGTGAGATCCAAATCCTTCAGCTGGGTTGCCTTCAGCCCTGCATGGATTGCTGTTGCCAGCACATTAATACGTTTATCAACTCCTTCATATCCAATAATTTGAGCACCAAGCAAACGATACGTCTTTTTTTCAAAAACCACCTTCATAGTCATCACTTTTCCACCAGGATAGTAACCGGCGTGACTCATAGGAGAAAGAATTACTGTATCTACCTCTAATCCTGACTTTTTGGCATTGGTTTCATTGATACCTGTAGTGGCTGCTGTCATATTTTTCTTCAAATATCTCACCATTCTCTAAATTTTTCACTGAAACCGTTTTACGTTCCGGATGTATGGAGATAACTTCATGATGAATTTTCATGTTAATACGGAAGCGTTTAAAAAAACTCTCTGGTGTCTGTAGTGTAAGTTCTTCCGGGTCTGTGATCACGTCTCCAATATAATATGGAAGTCCACAATTTGCATAGGATATGTATCCGGATCTTTCAAACACAGTAATTTCAGCATGCTCATTCAGTCTGCGTATTCTTGCTGCGGCTGTAGCTCCTCCGGCTACACCTCCTACAATTATTACCTTCATCTTATTTTTCCACCTTTCCTGAGTAAGCTGCAATGCCACCGATATTATTTACTTTAGAATATCCCATTCGTTGCAGTATCCCAGCTGCCTGGCGGCTTCGTGAACCGGAATAACAGTATACAAACAGTGGGATATCCTTATTCTTCGCTACAGAAGCAATATTGTCAAGTTGCTGCAACGGCACATTTTTACTTTCTGGTATATGTCCTTCCTGATATTCCTGCGGTGTACGTACATCCAGCAGAACTGCATCATCAGTCCTTTTATATTCTTCTATGCCTTGATTAATATTCGACTGTTTAAAGAGATCAAAAAATCCCATTAGCACACCTCCCTAAAGCATTTCTAAAATCGCATTCTTAGGTCTCGCTCCTGAAACCTGCTGTACAATCTTCCCATTCTTCATAACCACTAAAGTCGGAATGCTCATAATACTGAACTTATTTGCCAGTTCAGGCTCTTCATCTACATTAATCTTTCCAACTTTAATATCTCTACGCTCACTTGCAATCTCCTCTACAATAGGTACTACCATGCGGCAAGGTGCACACCAAGATGCCCAAAAATCTAAAAGAACGGGTTTATCGGAATTCAGTACTTCGTTCTGAAAATTATTTTTATTGATATTAATAGCAGACATTTTACAGTCCTCCTTATCTTTTTCTTTTTGTAGATTTATTATAGTCTTAATTTCATTTATTTTCCGTGATTACATCACCATACCTCATTAACTTAACTTCTTGCCATACCATCTACACTTAATATAACACCTGTAATGTAACTCGCCTCATCTGAAGCAAGAAACACAAACGCATTGGCAATATCTTCTGGCTGTCCAAGACGACGCAATGGAATTCTTTCAATCATAGGTTCGATAACTTCCTTTGGCACGGCCTTCATCATATCAGTTTCTGTAATCCCAGGTGCAACAGCATTAACACGAATACCTTTAGGTCCTAGTTCTCTTGCTAATGATACAGTCAATCCGTTTACTGCAAACTTCGATGCCGGATAAGCAAACCCACTTGGTTGTCCCGAAATACTCACCATGGAAGAAGTTGAGAGAATGACCCCCTTGCCTCTTGCCACCATACATTCTGCTGCTACACGAGTAGTATTAAATACTCCTTTTACATTTAGATCCATGACTTTATCAAAAGTCTCCTCTGTATAATCCATAAATGAGGTGTTTTCTGAAATCCCTGCATTATTTACCAGTATGTCGACACATCCATATTTTTCAGTTGCCTCTTTAAAAGCCTTTCTGACAGACTCCATGCTTGCCAGATTTGGACTAATTCCAGCAACTATTGCATTGGGATATTTTTCTTTTAATTTATCTACAGCAACGTCTGCCGATTCCTGTGAACTTGCTGCCAACACAACTGAAGCACCTTCCTTCAAGAATTTATCAGCTGTAGCAAATCCTATACCACGGCTTCCACCCGTAATGATTGCAACTTTATCTTTTAATCTCATTTAGACTACCTCCTTACTTTGTTTGTAGTTACATTATAAGCAAAAGGTAAATCATTTTCTGTGATATCATCACAAACTATCGCAATAAAAAACCCTGTTGCTCACACACGCACCAGGGTTTTTGTTTATCTATCCGTATTTAAATAATCAGAATTTTATTCAACTTCTGAAAACTGATCTTTTCCAACATTACATAATGGGCATTCAAAATCTTGTGGAACGTCCTCCCACTTTGTTCCTGGTGCAATACCACCTTCTGGATAACCTTCCTCTTCATCATATTCCCATCCGCAAACGTCACATACATATTTCATTAGTTTGTTCCTCCCTTTACCTTCTCCCTGCATTTTTGGCAAATACCTTTAAATGAAATATCCTAATCCAAAAATTCGATTCCATGAGTGTTATGAATTCTTTCCAGCAAATCCGGTATTTCATCCATATCCACATCTGAAACTTCACCGCATTTTGTACACCTGACATGGTAATGATTTTTCAATGAAAAATCGAACCTATTCGCTCCATCCGGAACTTCAACCTTCCTTAACGAACCCTCATCTACCAATATATCAAGATTTCTATATACAGTTCCTTTTCCGATTGTAGGATATGCTGCTTTTATATCTTGCGTTCGATTGTTTCCAACTCCCGCCGTTTTTTTTCTATCAGTTTTTTCTGATTTAACAACTTATCTTCTATCACGTCGATGTCTCTGTTTCCCAAAAACTCTCCAATCTGACCCAATGGCATATCCAAAACGCGCAAGTAACGAATCGTATTTAAAACCTCAAACTGACGTGCACTATAATAGCGATAGCCTGTTTCCGGATCTGTGTATTCTGGTTTCAACAGACCTGCCTGTTCATAATGCCGCAGGCTGCCAACACTGATATGAAACATTTTTGCCACATCACCAATCTGGAATAATTTTTTATTCTCCAAGCTGTTTCTCCTCATGAATTATGTCTGTCATTTTCTGATCAAAACAAGCATCAACCTGTGAAGCGATTTCTCCATCAAGCCATCCTTTTTCTACCATATCATTTAAAATACCGTAAGCTTTTTCATGTGGCATTCCCTGTTTATACGGGCGGCTTTCTGTCAGTGCCTGATAAATATCGACACACGCCATGATGCGTTCCTGTGTGTTTAATTCAGCAGCTGTTTTTCCAAATGGATAGCCTGTCCCGTCCAGTCTTTCATGGTGAAAGGCAGCCCAGTCACATATCTCTTCAAAATCATCGATTTCTGACAGAATAGAATAAGTATATGCTGCATGGTGTTTCATAACTGCAAACTCATCATCCGTCAGTCTTCCCGGCTTCTCCAGAATTTTGTTACCTATGGCAACCTTTCCAATGTCATGCAGCGCTCCTGCAAGATACATTTTCTGCATTGTCTCCTCATCAAATCCCATAAATCTGGATAATTTCTCAGCATCTGCAGCCACACCTATGGAGTGTGTACTCGTAAATGGTGATTTATAGTCTACGATGCGTGCGAAAAATTTCGCCAGTGCTTTAATCTGTTCAAAGCTAAGATCTTGTTTTGTACGCGGCACTCTGTTCCATAAACGAGTCTCCACATCTTTTTCTCCAAGTGACAGAAAATGTTGTTCAGAAAAAGCATGTCTAAATGCTTCTATACATTCTTCATCCGCTATAGAACCTGTGATTTCCTGAAGAAATGCTTCTACCTTCTGCCAGGTGTCTGAATCAAAAGAATCACTGCAGCAGACCTGGTCAAGCAGATCGCATAGATGGATAATTCGTGCAAAAACCGGTACTTCTGTCCATTTTTTTCCAAAAGGTCCACTTCCATCTGCATTCTCATGATGATACAAAATGACATTCTTTATATCCGTATGGGATGGAATGTCTTTCATGTTCTTCTCACCTGCCGCACAGTGAATTCCCAGCTCCAGTGGAATCGCCGAACCTATTGCACTTGCAATATCATTGTGTAATTCTTCCTGAATATATTGAGTCAGTGCATTATCATGTAACAACGCACCGGCTGTCAGATCCTGCAGACTCTCCCCCTGAATTCCCATCTGTTCTGCCATGCAGACACTCATATATGCAACACGCTTCGCATGCTTATCTGTTACATGCACTAACTCTGCTTCCACACAGTCCAATGCATAGGAACACGCTCCCAACAATCCCAAAACATCTAATTTCATCCCCTTTTGTCTCCTGTCTGTATTATATATCTGACTGTTATTTTATCACAAAAAATTTATATAAAAAAGGTTTCATTATTATTTATACAAAAATAACAGGCAAATCTTTATCTGCATAATTATCAAATAAAAGACGGGATTGTATATCATCATTATTATATTGTCAATAATATAGTAATAATTCTCATTATTACTAAAAGATGCTCATGCTGAGCATCTTTAATCTAAATCATTGTTCTATTTTTCGTTCAAAAACATATTCAGTATCTGATGATAAATCAGACCGGAATGAATAACCAAGTCTGTCGAATTTCTTAATATCCACCGGATTCTCAATATTATTTTCTGCCATAAATCTGACCATTTCACCACGAGCCATCTTGGCATATGTACCTTTTGTTACCATTTTATCTCCAGAAGCTTCACAAAATGTAACCGAAATATATCTGTCCTGTGGTGTCAAATACTTTTCTATACATTTTGAGTATTCTTTTGATGCAAGATTAATGATAATCCTGCTGTCATCTATTACTGAACGGTATAACAAGTCACCCCAGTACTCATACAGATTTTTGGAATCTCCAATCCTGATCTTTGCCTGCATTTCCAAACGATAAGGTGTCACACCATCCATTGGTTTCAGAGCACCATAAAATGCAGACAATATTCTCAAATGATTTTGCACATACTCAAGCTGCATATCTTCAAACACAGATGGTGCCATATATTGAAAAGCAATTCCTTCATATGATAAAACAGCCGGACTGAGCATCTGATAAAGATTCATATTTCCCAATCTATTGAAATTTTGTTCTGCAATCTTGTCATTACATTTCCAAATTCCTTTCAGTTCCTCTTTTGACTTACTTTTCAACCAACTTTGTATCTCTGTCGTCTTTTCAATAAATTCAGGCAATGCATCCGGTTCAATACTGTCAGTATCTGTAATCATCTTTTTAGCAGGGGATAATATTATCTTCATTAATCTAATTCCTTGAGCATATTTTCAGGATCATCTGCAGCCTTGACTTTATCATTTGCCTTTATAATAATCCCCTGTTCATCAATAAGATATGTGGTTCTTACTACTCCCATAGAGACTTTGCCATAATTTTTCTTTTCTTTCCAGACATCATATGCTTCAATAACTTTACGCTCCG